>Ga0209309_10001484_pt1 | contig 23433 bp, 20 predicted proteins | sample COGITO_mtgs_1204_2_FD_184807 | JGI IMG/M metagenome (GOLD analysis project Ga0209309, IMG submission 184807) | Pelagic marine microbial communities from North Sea - COGITO_mtgs_120412 (SPAdes) (version 2) | ecosystem: Environmental > Aquatic > Marine > Epipelagic ... | reverse complement strand
CTTTCAAGTAATGCTATAAGTTTAATAGTATCATCCGTACGAACAATGTCATCTGAAATTGTCAAGGTAAGTTTAAATTCATTATTTTGATTTGATGCAGACTTTGAGGTATCGAGCGCTTCATCTCCACATCCACTAATGCTAAAAAGAATAATCCCTGCTAGAGCAAGCATAATTGATTGTCTCAAATTAGCTATAAAACTAATTTTTATGTTATTTTGAACGTATTTCACCTGTTTACCTCGGATATGGTGTATAAAAGTGTAAAACTTTTCTCGCAAAAAAGTAAACGTTTTTTCAATTCATTATTTAAAAAGTATAAGGATAATTATATACTATTGTGATTCTATTTTTTTCACCAATAACTTTAGATGCAGAATGCTTTGTAGTTTCGTAATAAATCAAAAGATATTTTCACCTATACCATATGAAAAAGAGAGCAGTCTTTATTATCTGAACTTGCTAGTAACTTATTATAATTATGAATGACATAAATAAAATCACTTCAGAAAATCAATTAAACTATAATCTTGACCTTCTTGGTTTAATTACAATTGAAAAAATGTATAAATGGACCAAGATAGTTGGCATATTAAATATTGCCTTAGGTGCTGTTTATTGCCTCTCTATATTATTTTTGTCACTACCAACATTTATCATGGGTATCATTACAATTATTATGGGCTCAAAGCTAATTACAGCTGCAAACCATTTTCAGTTTGCTGTCCAAAATAAGGATGGCGAATCGTTTACAACAGCGGTTGATCAATTAAGACAATATTTTCTAATTAATGGAATTTTATTAATTGTAACATTTACTATCATTGGCTTTTTGCTCATATTTGTAAGTTTTTTCTCAGGGTTAATTATGGATTTTTTAAATGAAAGTGGCTTTGATTACACAATAAGCTCAGCTTTATCATTAATAAAGTAATAAGCGTATAAGTAAATGAACTTTATTAAAAAAATAATTAAGATTAAACCTGGCGAAGGAAAAATGGTCCTCACTTTTTTCCTTTTTTCTTTTTTTACTGTAGGGATGGGGCTCGTTGCTAAAACTGCTCGAGATGCTTATTTTTTGAGTAGATTTGAAAAATCTCTTCTCCCACTAATGTTCTTAGCTATTGCTATTGTCATTGCACCAATACTCACTTATTACACCAGCTTATCTAAAAAGTTACCACCAAAAACATTATTTATGATTACCTGCTCTATTTTTGGAGTATCTTTTATTTTTCTTCAAACAATTATGACTGGAAACGTCATCCCAATTGCTTATATCTGGATTGAAGTTGCTGTGGGTATCAGTATTATCCAGTTTTGGACTTATGCTGGTGAATCTTTTGAGCCTCAACAGGCCAAACGTTTATTTGGAATTATTGGTGGCGGTGGTTCTTTTGCTGTTATGCTTATTGGAATGAATTTAAAACCTTTTGTTAATGCCTTTGGGACTGATGAGTTACTATTTCTATCAGCTACTTTTTTAGGCCTTGCCTTTATTTTTGGGACGATGGCAGTACAATACTTTAAAAAAGACCAATCGAAAGGTCCAAAAAAACCTATAAAAAACACCCAAAAGAAAAAGAAAATGGATCCTTTTATTGTTGGGATTGCAACGATTGTTGGTTTGTCTGCTATAGTTACAACACTAGTCGATTACCAATTTAAGATGATCGCCAGTTCTTCTTTTCCAAATGAAGCTGATTTGGTTGCATTTTTTGGAACTTTTTACTCAATTGCAGGAGCGGCTTCTATCATTATGCAATTTTTTATTACTGGTCCTTTACTTTCAAGATTTGGTGTTTTACTTGGACTTCTTATTTTACCTTTCTTTCTTGTCTTGGGAAGTACTTCTATTTTATTAGCTCCAATGCTACTAACTGCTAGCTTTGCAAAATTCTCAGATCAAACTTTCAAATTCACAATAAATAACTCATCCCTAGAATTAATTTGGTTACCCGTACCTCCGGATATAAGAAAAACATTCAAACCTCAAGTAAGTGGTACAATTAAATCAATCGCAGAAGGCTTAGGTGGCCTCATTACTTTTTTATTAATTAAAATTATTGCCCTTCCATACTTAAGTCTTGTTGCTCTTGGTTCTATTGTGATTTGGCTTTTTACTTCATTTAAAGTAAAAAAAGGTTATGTAAATCAATTGCAAACAGCCATCGCTAAAAGACAAATCGATTTTGAAGAGTTAACTATTGATGTTCAAGATGCTGCAATGGTTAAAACTATTGAAGAGACCCTTTCAACCGATGATGAGATTAAACAATTATTTGCTTTAGAAATTATTGAAGGTCTACCCTTATCCTCTTGGAAGAAAACAATTAATCAATTATTCAAGAATGGCACAGCAGAAGTTCGAAAGCGCATTTTGTCTATGGCTTGGGATGAAGATACTATTATCTCAAATGAAGATATTATTCAAGCAATGAATAAAAGCGATAAAGTTTCAGTTGAAGCTATAATTGTTGCAGGACGACGAAAATTAGAAGATGTTCTTCTTGATTTAGAAACTTTATTAAATAATCAAGATCAAGATACCTGTGTTGCAGCTGCAGCGGCAATATTGCAGATTGGAAGTGGGCCGACTGATAAAGCTAAAATGATTTTAAACGACATGTTAGATAAAGAAGATGAGGCAACTCAAGCTACTGCACTTAAGAGATTAATTTATAATGATGATATATTGACAAATGAGAAATTATTATTATTTCTCCAACATGATAGTGACATAATTAGCAATGTAGCTTTAAATATTGCTGAGAAACGTAAAGATGAGCTTTTGATTCCTGCAATTATATCTAATTTATCTTTACCGAAGACAAGTCTTCAAGCCAGACAAACTCTAAAAAAATTCTCTGAAGAGCTTATCGAAGAGCAGTTTAAACAATTACTTCAATCAAAAGAAATAACTAGAAAACTCAAACTAGGTATTATAAGAACACTAAGAGAATATCCAAATGAAGCTTCAATTGAATTATTAATTTCACAATTAGATGATAGCGACCAGGATATATATAATTTGGTTGTAGAATCATTACTCACCATCGCACGTCTCAACCCAATTAGAGAAGAAAAACATGATCGTATAGCTACTGAAATAAGTACAATTGCGAAAAAAGTATATGCACTAAATGAGTGTATAAACATGCTGCCTGATGATGAGCACCAGTTTCTTATGAAAGATCACCTTAATAATGAAATTCAAAATACGCTACCTACTTTATTAAAGCTTGGAGTGCTTGATGTCCCTGATACTCCAATTGAAACTTATATTCATACTGTAAAATCTGGAGATCCCTCTAAACTTCCATTTCTACTCGAATTTTTTGAAAATATTTTTTCTAAAAATGAACGTGAAATTATTAACCCTTTAATTGAACAGATCTCTTTAGATGAGCGGCGTGAAGTTGGTAATCTTCATTTTAAATCACTACCAAACGACTTAGATCAAGAATTAGTAGATTCTGTCTATTCACCAAATAAATGGGAATCAGTTATTGCTTTAGATTACCTATTAATTTCTAATAAATTTGATGTGATCAAATCTTTAGATTGGCAAAAAGTTCCAGATTCAAAAGCAAATCAAGAGTTAATTGCTAGAAGAATACAAAAAAATGGTGCTAATCTTGATTTCATTCCATCAGAACGTTTTAAATTAGACAATGAAAGCTTATCTATGTATTCAACTTTAGAAAAAACAATCATTTTAAAATCAGTTGATTTATTTAAATCAATCCCTGCTGAAAACTTATCTCGAGTAGCACAAATCACAGATGAAGTTTCTTACGATGCAAATAATCCTATATTTGCAGAAGGTGATTATGGTGATTCTTTATTTATTGTTGTTGATGGGAATGTTCGTATTCATAAAGGCAATCAAGAATTAGCAATGTTAGGAAAAGGTACTTGCTTAGGTGAGATGGCTTTATTGGATGATGAACCTCGTTCTGCCGATGCAACAGTAACAGAGGATTCTACTTTATTTAAAATTGAGCAAGAAGGATTCTACGAAGTGATGGGTAGTCAAAGTGATATAATGGAAGGTATCATTAAGTTATTAACTGGCCGACTAAGAGTAGCCAATGATAAAATGATGGGTAAGTAAATATTTTCAGATCTTATTTTTTGGCAATATTTTTTTTAACTCCTCTTCCGTCTTATCTTCTACTGTCTCTTTTACTTTTGACTTAGTTTCAAAAACTTTCTCTTTAACGTTTTCAACACCAGTTTGAACACCATCTTTTATTGATTTAACCGATACATCATTACCAGTAAAGACCATATAGGCAACCCATAATGTTAAAATTGCAGCAACAACTAAAACTAACTTGATTAGTTTTTTTATCACCCCAAAAAGAATAATTAAAGCAAGTACTACAGCGACAGCCATATAAACTGGATTAGAGACTAAAGTTTCAATTGATTGATCCATTAATGATTTCCCTTCAAATCTAATTTCCGATGATTAATTCGACCTGAGCGCTTTTCATATTCTTCTATCATTTTCATAATAATTGGATCATCAGGCATCTCTAACTTCATAGTATCAATTTTACCTGACTGTGATACTACGTTTCTTTTATTTATTTGTAATTCTATTACTCCAATATAATAGCCTTCCTTTCCAGCTTGAGTAATAAGTGCACCATTAACAACTTCTGGTTTCTCTAGTGCTGATTGACTATGTGCTCCGATAATCACATCTAGTCCTTTAATCTTTTCTGCAATAACATAATCTAGATCAGCTCCTTGGTGAGTCATTAGTATAAATATATCTGCTTTTCTTTTCAACTTTTTCATTTCTGCTTTTACTGCTTTAACAGGATCAGTTAATATTATTTTATCTTTAATTTCTTTTGGATAGTACTTAAGTGCATAAGGATCCACAATCCCTAGGATCGCAATTCTTAATTTATTTTTTACCACAATATGAGATTTTAAAACACCTGGATAAGCAATATTTGTTGCAATAATATTTGTTTCCATTTGGCTTGTTAATTGAGCTAAGGAACTTGAATCCATAGTTAGTTCTTGGTCCCCAAATAAAATTGCATCATAAGATAGTAGATTATAAGCTTCTGCCATTAAGCTATCTTTAAGAGACTGATGAGTCATAGTGAAAATATCACCCGAGTCTAAAATAAGTGTATTAGGGTTTTCTTTAAGAAAGTTTGAGAAATAAATAGATCTTTTCTCAACTGACCCAAATGGACGAACAGGACAATAGCAGTTTTCTAAAGCTCCATTGGTATTGTTCGTATGGAGAATATACAATTTGCCATCCTGAGCAAAAATTAAATTCAAAAATATTGAAATTATCACAAGTAAGAATAGTTTTCTCTGTCCTGTCATGTCTAAAATTGAGCGTAATGAAGAGATTAATCAAAACATTTTTATTTAGTTCTTTTGTTTTTTCACAATATCCAGCGGATTCACTTTTATCGTCACCTAATAATTCAATTGCCCAAAAAATATTTTTGTATCCAATAGCTCAGTGGCAGGGTATTTCTTATCGTAATAGTTCAATGAATTGTCAGTTCTTTCCAAGTTGCTCAAACTATGGGGCTCAAGCAATCCATAAAGAAGGGGTTGTCTCTGGACTAGCCATAGCATCAGATAGAATAATTAGATGCAATCATAATGCATATAATGCTCACAATAAAATGGGTGGGAAATTCAATAAAGATGGTCGATTAATCGACCAAGTTAATTATACTGTTTTAAATAAATCTAAAAAATCTCCTTTAATTGCTGCTGGATTATCTATGGTAGTTCCTGGCTTAGGAAGAGCCTATGCTGGCCGTCCAAAGGATGCTATTTTTGGTTTTTTGATGTCAGCACTCGCAATAAATGCAGGTATAAGATCAATAAAGAAAGAAAGCTTTCTTTCCCCTTTATATATTGGTATTACATTAACATTTTATAGTGGGGAAGTATATGGTGCCTATCGTACAGCAAAATATTATCAACCAAGAATTAAAGAATAATTTATAGTAATTGCCACTGTAGCTCAGTTGGTAGAGCAACGCATTCGTAATGCGTAGGTCAGCGGTTCGACTCCGCTCAGTGGCTCAAAAAATAATTATATATTCAAATAACTCCATTCTTTTGAGAAAGGAACGCTTGTCATAAGGACCGAACCTTCTCTTGTAACAAGTAGGTTATCGCTTGGATTAATACCAATACCTCGTTTGGAATCATATAATCCTGGTTCAACACTAAACATCATTCCTTCTTCAATTGGCGAATGATCACCTAGTGAAAAATAAGGTGATTGATGACCTTCAAAATTAAACCCAGTGCCATGACCAGGTCGATGATAAATATAATCCTGCATTCCATTATCCACTTGATACTTATGTACTTTATAGGCGACATCAGAACACAATACTCCAGGCTTAGTCTCTTCAACAATTATCTGAACAGTATCGGCAACTACGGACCACATTTTATCTTGATATTTTGAGACAGGGTTTATTTGATAATTCCGATACCCCTCTCCTCCACATCCTCCAATCTTTATATCAGTATTCACATATACAGGTTCCCCTTTTCTAACTTTATTATAGAACAATTGATTAGGGTGAGGATAGGCAGTTGAAATGCCTGCTCTTACATAATCTGAAGTAACCAATACGCCAACTGCACTATGTGGTTTACCATCAAAAGAAAGATCTTCCATTAAAAGATTTATTCCGTAAGCCTTCAATGCTTGTCCGATTTCAAAATCATTCGTATTCGTTCCGTTTTCCAAAATATAATCTCTAGCAAAAGAATGAATCTTATCAAAATATCGGTATGCTCTTTGAGTTAAAGCAATCTCCTCTTTTGTTTTAATGATCCTCATTTTTTCGCACATACTATTAATATTAATAAATTTAGTTTTTGGAAGATATTTATTTAGTTGAAGCAATTGTTTCGCTGAAAGATTCATATCGGTTGCAATTTTTTTACCTTCGTATCCTTTTTTCTTTAAATGCTTAAGTAACCATTCAAAAAGATCTACTTGTTTTCCAGCAACAACTTTTCCTTTATTTGGAAATCCTCCCTCTCCGTGAGGAAAACAAAAATAATAGTTATTTTCAGTGCACCACCATGATTTAATTAGATCACGATCAATCCCAGGTGAAAACCAGTATGCTGTATCGTTCTCTTCTTGAGGAAACAAAACCCATGTTGTTCTTTTGCCACTACCTCTAAAACATCCAGAAAAATAGACCTTGTTTACATCATTCTCTAATATAATAGCATCCACTTTCTGATTTAAAAGCATATTCTTCAGTACTTGAACTCTATCTTTATACCAAGATAAGGGTAACCTATCATATCCTTTTGGCGCAGGCTTTGGATGATTACGATTAGTCACTAACAAAGATTCTGATTCTCCTGGGGTTTTAATAAGATTCCTTGCACTTAATCTCAGACTAGCTAAGCCTAACCCCATACTTTTAATGAATTTTCTACGATCAATTGACATATTATCCTCCATTATTTGGTATTAATTACTATAAATCTAACAACCTCTTTTACATTTAAATCAATTTTTTAAGAAGTCAGATATCAGCTTTTCAGTTATTATCATTTGGTCTTTAACTTCATTTAATCTTTTGAGATACCACCAAATGGCATTCTTTTGAGCGTAAAGTCTATTTTTTAAATCTATATTAAAAAATGAATTTTTAATATAGACTGGATCAACATTTGCTTCAGGATTTTGCGCGGCCATAAAATTTATTGTATATTCATCTCTTAATCGCTGTTGCTGGCGATCATACCTATCGCTATTTTTAGTTATTCTAGTATATTCATATTCATATAAAAAAGATATTTCATTGGTGATATTTATTTCGTCTGAAGAATTAAACCTTCCACTTGAGACAGAAGCCTTATATGCTGTTTGTCTACCATATAATGTTGGACTACCAACAAACCTTAAATTGGTAATTATTGAATCTTGGTTGTAGGGAATATTACTGTTACTATATTCAATTAATTTTTCTACTCTTTTAACTATAATATTATTTTTACTTATAACTTCATTTATTGCATCTATATCTAATGTTACGTCTTCAAGAATTTTAATATAATCTTGTTTTAATTTACTATTCAGTTCATCTTTTTGCCTTTTATCCTCAAGAGTTAAAGAGCCACTAAGACCTAATAAAACAGCTAAAAATTCAATTCCTCCTCTTGCAAGTATATTCTTCATTCAATTATCCTTAATATCATTTTAGAGACGTTTTATTTATTTGTAAAAAAATCAAGAAAACCAATAAGCTTTTTTTATATTAATCTATTTCATTGTTGAATTTGAACAAACCACTTAAATGATGTCAAATGAATTAGTTCTTAAATATATTCTATCTTATAATTCTAAATAAAATTAAAAGAAGAGTAAAAAATGAAAAAATATTCTTTTGAAGTGACCACCTCAGATAAAATTAAAACTGAAAATTTAGAAAAATGGTTCAGTCAAGATGGAGATGCTTATGATGTTCTTAGTACAATGGTTGATTATGAGCGAGATAAGGAAGAATCAATTCTAAGTTTTGATGATGATGGAACTTTAAGATGCTCAGTAAAAAAATTGATTTTAGCCTTATATGAATTCTCAGTTGAGTTCAATTGTGAACTAAAAGGCGAATTTTATACATATGGTAAATATGATGCTCATCATTACAAGGCACCTAAATTTATAAAAGAAGAATTAACGGATTAAAATTATAGAATCTTTTATTTAATTTGATTTCAACATTTTTTCTACTTCTAAAACATGTAATTCTTCTTGACCAATCATAGTTCGAGCATATTCTTCTAAATAGACTGAATCATCATTTATTAGTTTTAATAATTCATAATAACTCTTGATAGCTTTTTTTTCATGCTCAAGAGTCTCTTGAAGAATTTCATTAATATCATGTTTGAAAGTTTCTTTAATATTATTAATGTTCAATGGTGGGTGACCACCTAGACCAGTTATATGTTCACCTGCCATATTTGCATGATCTAATGACTCTGTTGCTTGAGCTTTGAAAAAATCAATCAAAGGTAATCTATTTGGGCCAAATATCATTAAAGAGTAATGAGTATATCTAATTACTCCTGATAATTCTAGATCAAAAATTTCAGTTAGCTTATTTATTATTTCTGTTTTTTTCATGTTCTTTCAATCTTTCTTAATCTACTGTCAATAAATCAACCTCAAAAATCAAAGTGGAGTTTGGTGGGATAACTCCCATATCTTGATTGCCATATCCCATGCTAGGAGGTATAGTTAATTTTCTTTTTCCCCCGACTTTCATTCCTAAAACACCTTGATCCCAACCACTTATTACTTGGCCAGCCCCAAGGGTAAAACGAAATGGAGTTCGTCCTGGATTTAAGGAAGAATCAAACTTTGTACCATCTGTTAAAAGGCCTGTATAATTTACAGTCACGATGTTATTTTTTTCAGCTTCTACGCCATCACCAACTACTAAATCTTCTATAATTAGTTCACCACTCATTGTTTCTTTTTCCTTACTGCAACCAGCAATTAGTAATAAAATGATTATTGCAGGTATTTGCCATTTGTTTTTCATGATTTATCTCCAAATTAAAGTCCATAAGTTTACATTAATTGACTGAATAGAATTACCGTAAATTTATGTATATGCATTTCTTAAAATATGACAAGGCCAAATACGGAACCTTCATCTAAATTAAACGTTATTCTAAATAATGCAGACTATTTTATTATTAATTAATATTTTAAAGAAAAGTTTTTTGCTTTTCATTGCATTCTTTGCTTTGATTTTTACTCAAGATAATCGTCTTCGACTAAAACAAGCTAATCTCTTGGAGAATATCACCATTGATGGTGTGTCAATGCAGTATCTAAAAGGTGATGTTATTTTTTCTAAAGGCAATATGACCATAACATGTGATTGGGCACGTTTCAACCAAAAGACTGAGCAAGGTTTTCTTTTTGGTAAAGTTTCAATGAATGAGGATAATCAAAATCTAACCTGTGATTCAATGTTTGTGGATTCACCCAAAGATATCATGATTGCATATGGAAATGCTAATGTTTGGGATAGCACTTACAGTCTAGTTGCGGATACCCTTTTTTATTATTCCGAATTAGATAGTGGTTCAGCAAATGGTGGAGCGACTTTAATTCAAGAGAAACAGACCATAAAAGGTGATCGCATTGAATACAAAGACATTCCTGAAGTTGAGGGTGTTTCTTATGCTGCAAGGGGCAATGTTACAATAACTGAAGAAGGTAGAATAGCAACTTGTGGAGAAGCTATTTATGATAGAGAGAAAAGTAATACGATCCTCAAAATTAATCCAGAAATTATTGATAATAATCAAACGATATCAGGAAGTGAAATTTATTTAAATTATAATAATGAGTTATTAGAAAGTTTATTTATACCAAGCAATGCACATGCAACACACCCTTCAAAAGGGATTCGTGAACGTTTAGAAATTATAGAAAAAGATACTACTATTTTTCAAGAACCACTTGAGTTCACTGATGATATGACTGGTTCAATAATGAAAGGATATTTTGTTGATGGTAAATTAGATTCTATTCGATTGGAAGGAATGGCCACAACAATCTATCATATTTTTGAAGATTCTATTTATCAAGGTAAAAACCAATCATCTGGAGATACCATCACTATGAATTTCGGAGAGAATGATATTGAAAAAATATTTATTTCTGGTGGCTCTGAAGGTACTTACACACCTGACTCTACAGGTGCGGATGTTGATGGTCCTGTAATATATACATCTGAAGATATTGAATATGATGTAAAAAATGAGTTTACTGATCTTCACGGTGATGCCACTATTGATTATACAAACGTAAATCTTTCAGCAGGTTTTATTAATGTTGCATGGCGAAATAATCTTTTAAAAGCTACGCCAGAATCTGAAAGAGATTCATCTTATGGAGTAATTAGACCTTCAATGGTTGAAGATGGCGAAGAGCCAATGGTTGGTGACACCATGATTTATAATTTAGAGACTCGAAACGGGAAAGTAATCAAAGGCACTACAAAAGCTGAGGATGGATTTTATCACGGTGAAGAAATTCGTAATCAAAATATGGATATTTTTTATGCTGAACATGCAGCATACACAACTTGTGACCTTGAAGATCCACATTTTCATTTTGAAATGAATCGCATGAAAATGATCAATGAGGATAAAGTTGTTGCTCGACCTATTGTTCTCTACATCGCAGATATTCCTATATTTGGGTTACCTTTTGGTGTTTTTCCCCATCAAAAAGGGCGACGACATTCTGGTTGGATAATGCCATCATATGGAACTGATGCTCGATGGGGTGGCTACATAAATGGTCTTGGGTTTTATTGGGCTGCAAGTGACTATTATGATTCAAAATTTACTATGAGCCTTTATGATAGAGATGGGATTACTCTCAGATCTCAGAATCAATATAGTAAACGATATAAGTACAATGGAAATTTTGATCTTGAGACCAAACAACGTTTCTCCAGTTCTGTGCCAGATGAAGATAGAGATATCTACAATCTTGCTTCAAACAGACAAAGTGATTACGTGGTGCGTTGGAATCATAGACAACAGTTAAGGAACAATCAATCTGCGGCAGTTAATGCAAGTTATTATTCTAGTGGTGATTATAATAGACGCACAGGCATTGAGCAACAAAAACGTTTGAATCAACAAGCAGTTTCAAACGCTACGTACTCTAAACGATGGCCAAAGTCTCGAAATAGTTTAAGTATAAATTTATCTTCGCGAAGAGATTTGATGGCAGAGAAAAAAATTGATCAAAACTCTGTCTTTTATAATCAGCCAAGCAAAGCTGGACAGCAAATTAATATTACAAATAATACTTTACCTCAAATGGCTTTTTCTCATAGTCAAAGAGCTCTTTTTCCAACAAAAGCAAGAAAGAAAAACTGGTATAACAACATTAACTATAATTATTCATCCAGGTTTACAAATAACATTAAAAATTATTATGAATCTGAAGCCTATTCAATTGATGACTCTAGTAGTGGTTACAGATGGGTAATTGATAATAATGAAGATCCATTGACTAATACTTTCTCTGATTATATAATTGCTCATTCCACGGGGATAAATATGTCATCGAAAATATTTAAATATTTTAATGTTTCACCAAGTATTTCTTTAAAGTCAGATTGGGTTAATCGTACGTTTTCTGGCACGATAGATACTTCAGGAATAATCAATAAAAATGAAATTAAAAGTTTTGCAACAAGAACAACTGGTTCATTTAATGTAAACATGAATACTCAAGTTTATGGATTGTTACCAATTAAATTTGGCAAAATTGAAGCTGTTCGTCATGTTATCTCACCTACTTTAGGCTATTCATATCGACCAGATTTCTCTAAAGAAGTGTTTGGAATGAACCCAGGCTATTACCAAGAGATAAAGCAAGACAATGGAGAATCAGTTTACTTTGATCGTTTTTCTGGAACGTTAGCCGGTGGTACTCCAAAGGGGGAGAATCAATCAATGAACATGTCAGTAAATAATGTTTTTCAAGCTAAAATAATTGATGGTGATAAAGAATTAAAACAAGATCTATTTTCTTGGAGAATGTCTACAAGTCGAAACTTTGTAGCTAAAGAATTTCAATGGAGTAATCTTAATTCTTCAGTTCGAGCGAATATAAATAGAAAACTAAATTTAGATTTTTCCATGACTCATGATTGGTATGAGTATGATAAAAAAAATGACTTACGAATTAATAAAATTAAAACAACCGGTGGCCTTATAACACCGAGACTTATTAATGCACGTTTTTCAACTGGCTTTAAATTTTCAGGGAATCGATTATCTTATAATACAGAGGATGATCAAGTTGAAGAGGCTGATAGTAGTGTCTCCTTCCAGCGTATAGATGGTGCTAACCTTGCAGGAACTATTGCTGGACTAGATAATAAAAAATCTGCTGGTAAACTTTGGGATACATCAATGAGTTTTAGTTTTGCATATAATAATGCAAATCCAAATAACCCTCAAAAAACTTTCTGGATGTCTTCAAATTCAACAATTCAACTTACTCCGGGCTGGCGTGTACAATACAATGCAAGATTTGATCTGATTAAACAAAATCTAGTAAGCCATACTTTTTCTGTTAATCGTGACTTACATTGTTGGGAACTCAGCCTAAACTGGACACCAAATGGATATGCTTCTGGACTTTATCTTAGATTAAATGTTAAATCACCAAATCTTAAAGACTTAAAACTTGAACAAAGAGGAGGAACCTTCAATCGACCATCTTTATTTGACCGCTAAGCATTTATCCTTAAACTTGTTCTATTAATATGTCATCAGAATCATCAAAAAACTGGATAGTAATAGCTGAGTTTAGTGGTAGCGTATATGCTGAAATGGCTGAGAATATCTTAATTGATAATGATATTCCTTGTTATACAAAAGGTGATTTTTTAAGTACTGCCTATAGCATTAGCGCAATGACTCTCCCTGGTGGTTCTGTAAAATTGTATATTCCTGAGTCTTTTAAAACACAGTCAGAAACATTACTTATCAATATTTTACCTAAAAATGAATAACAAAACTATTCGAGCTATTAAAGGCACTCAAGATATTCTTCCTGAAGAAAGCATTAAATGGCAATCACTAGAAGATGAAATCAGAAAGATATCAAGCTATTATGGTTACCAAGAAATTCGAACACCCGCATTTGAAAAAACAAAATTATTTTCTAGAAGTGTTGGAGAAGAAACAGATATTGTTTCAAAAGAAATGTATAGTTGGACAGATCAAGGTGGTGAAGACCTAACTCTTAAACCAGAACTTACGGCATCTGTTGCAAGAGCATTTATTCAACATAATTTAGGTCTTATTAGTCCTGTTAATAAGCTCTATTATATTGATGCATTATTTCGAAGAGAAAGACCTCAAAAAGGGCGTTATCGTCAATTCCACCAGTTTGGAGTAGAAGCTTTTGGATCTGAGTATCCTGAAATAGATGCGGAAGTAATTGCTTTGGCAATATCTATTTTTAAATCGTTGGGGCTAGAAGGAATTAAATTGAATTTAAATTCAATTGGATCACTTGAATGTCGAAAAAATTATAGAATAGCTTTAAAAGAGTATTTAAAGCCACACCTTACAAATTTAACAGAAACAAGTCAAAATAGATTCAATCATAATCCATTGCGGATTCTAGATACTAAGGCTCCCAATGAAATCAAGATTCTTGAAGATGCACCAGATATTTCAGATTATTGGACAAATGAAGATAAAACTCATTTTAATGAAGTAATAGAATATTTAGAAATTTTAAAAATTGAGTATGTGCTAATGCCACGACTGGTTCGGGGACTTGACTATTATACGAGGACTACTTTTGAGATCACAGCGCCAAGTTTAGGCGCTCAAAATGCAATATGTGGAGGTGGTAGGTATGACGGTCTTACTGAAATGTTAGGCGGCAAACCAACACCCGGCATTGGTTTTGCAGCAGGAATGGAACGAATTCTCTTGGCAATGAAAAGTAAGCAGTTTAATAAAAATAAAGTTCAAATATATATTGTTGGGTTAGGAGATCATACCCGTACAACTGTAATTAAATTAGCTCAAGAGTTACGAGAGCAAAATTTAATAACTGAGTTCGACTTACTACGTCGCTCTTTAAAAGCTCAACTTAGAGAAGCTAATAAAATGAATGTTAAATATGCCATTATTATAGGTGAAGAAGAATTAGAGTCAAATCAATTAGAAGTAAAAAACTTTTCAACAGGAAATCAACAAAAAGTTAAATTAAGTAAAATTGTTGAGCATATGAATTCTTTGTCTTTTTAAAAAAATTTTTTACATTATAATACACACATATGAATAATTTAATTTTCAATCAATTTTAAAAGAAGATTTAAATGAGTACAAAACCATTATTAATTGTTGAGTCTCCCTCGAAAGCAAAAACTATATCTAAATATCTTGATAATAAATATGATGTTCGGTCAACAGTTGGACATATAAAACAATTGCCAAGAAAAAATATATCTGTAGATATTGAAAATGATTTTGCTATAGAAGAAATTATTATTGAAGATAAAAAGAAGTTTGTTAAAGAATTAAAAAAATTATCAAAAACAACTTCTAAAATTATAATTGCTACTGACCCTGATAGGGAAGGTGAAGCAATTGCAGCTCACATTGCAAGTGAAGTAGATAAAGATAAAATATCAAGAGTTCAGTTTACTGAGATTACTAAAGAAGGCGTTAAGGAAGGAATGAATAACCCGAGAGAAATTGACGAAGATTTAGTTAGAGCAGCGACTACAAGAAGAATCGTTGACAGATTAATTGGTTATAAAATTTCACCTGTTCTTTGGAGTACGTTGCAAAAAAATATGAAATTTGTTGAAGGTCGTCTTTCTGCTGGTAGAGTCCAATCTGCTGCATTAAAAATTATAATTGAAAGAGAACGGTTAAGGCAAGCCTTTCATTCTGCCCTTTATTATGATTTAAAAGCAGAATTTCAAACTGGAAAAGATTCATTTAGTGCAACTCTAATTAGAGTGAATGGAGAGAGAGTTGCTACTGGAAAAGATTTTGATCCAAATACTGGTAAATTAAAGAATGATAAAGCCTTACTCCTTTCGAAGGCTCAAGCAGATGAATTGGTTAAAGAGTTAACTAATGGAAGTTGGATTGTTTCAGATGTAGAAGAAAAAATTAAGAAGTCTAATCCAAAGCCTCCTTTCACAACATCTACTTTGCAACAAGAAGCTGGAAGAAAACTACGATCCTCTGCTAGAAAAACAATGAGTAACGCTCAGCGTCTTTACGAAAAAGGTTTCATTACATATATGCGTACTGATTCAACTAATTTATCTGATGAAGGAGTTAATGCCGCTCGAAATGAAATTGAATCAAGGTTTGGCAAAGATTATTTACCTTCTCAAGCTAGAATTTATTCTTCAAAAGTAAGAAATGCTCAAGAAGCTCATGAAGCCATTCGACCAGCCGGAGTTGCATTTGTGAATACAGAAACAGTTAGAGCTGAAATTGATGAAGACGCAGCGAGCCTTTATGATTTAATTCGTAAACGAACCCTATCCTCACAAATGACATCAGCTAGAGTGAAACAAATTTCAGTTACTATTGAAAATCAAAAATCAGAATTTCGAGCTAATGGAAAAGTGATACTCTTTCCAGGATATATGGCTGCTTATGTTGAAAGTACAGATAAAAGAAATGGTATAACTGAAGATCTAGAAACCATCCTCCCTAATTTAGCTAAAGATCAATCTCTTGAATGCAATCAACTTGACTCCGATGAACACTCGACCAAGCCTCCGGCAAGATTTACCGAAGCTTCATTAGTTAAAGAACTTGAAACCCAGGGTATTGGAAGACCATCAACTTGGGCAAGTATTATAGAGACTATAGTAACAAGAACTTACGTTAATAGAAAACAAGCAAAATTAACTCCAACTTTTTTAGGTCTTGCCGTTACTCAGCTTTTAGAAAATCATTTTACATCTCTAGTAGATAGTCAATTTACAGCGCAAATGGAGGATGGTCTTGACTCCATATCAAGAGGCGATATTGAACCTCTGCCTTTCATGAGTGAATTTTATTTTGGTTCTGATAAAGTAAAAGGACTTGAGGGAATGTTAGATGAAAAAGTAGATATTGGTAAAGCTTGTTCTATTCAATTGGATTATGATGGAGAGCCTATTGAAATACGCGTTGGGCAATATGGTCCGTTTGTTCAGCAAGGAGAAGTTAGAAAATCTGTACCAAGTGATGTTTTTCTGGGAGATCTCAATGTTGACAAAGCTTTAGAAATTCTAAATCAAGAAATCAATGAAGATCGTGAGCTTGGTACTGATCCAAAAAGCAATGAAAAAGTTTTAGTTAAAAGTGGCCCTTATGGTCCTTATGTACAACTTGGTGATACAAGTAAGCGAAAAGGTATTCCAAAAGGAACATCGCCAGAAGATATTGATCTTGAAATGAGCTTAAAACTCTTATCTCTTCCTCGAATATTAGGTAAGCACCCTGAGACAAATGAAGATGTCAAAGCCGATTATGGAAGATTTGGACCTTATGTTACAGCTGGTAAAGGAAAAAATGGAACTATTCCACCAAATATGTCACCAATAACAATTAACTTTGAAGAAGCACTTGAACTAATTAAAAATCGTAATAGTGGACCTCAAGAACTACGGAATCTTGGAAATCATACTGAAACTGGCGAATCTTTAATTATTAAATCAGGTAGATATGGTCCATATATAACCGATGGAAAATTCAATGCTTCTCTTCCCCGCGAATCTGATCATGAAAAGATTACACTGAAAGAAGCAGTTGTTTTGATTGATAAAAAAAGAGCCGCTCCACCACGGAAAAAAAAGCGTAAAGCAAAGAAGAAAAAGAAATGAATCGAATAATAACTATTTTATCTTTTTTTAGTATAATTTTTTCTCAAGAAAAAAATGAATTGATACTAGATATCGAACAGAGTCTAATGGCTACTTGTTGTTGGAGTGGAACAGTCTATGACCATGGAAATAAGGAAATGGAGATAGAAATTGCTGGAATGGTTCAAAATGGAAAAACTAAAGTGGAAATATTAAACTATTTTACTAATAAATATGGTGAAAGAGTCCTCTCTTCACCAGTCGTAGAAGGGTTTAATTTTTTTGCTTGGCTTGCCCCAATTTTTATTTCAATCTTATGTTTTATTACACTTATAATTTTTATAAAGTCTCCTCAAGGTACTGTTAAAACTAAAATATTTAAAGATGACCTAAATATTAAATACAATGATCAAATTGAAAAAGAATTAAAAGATTTAGATTAATGATTAGACCAAGTTTATCAAGCATAGAGATACTTCTATAATGAGTATTGAGAAAATTGTATCCCTTTGCAAAAGAAGAGGCTTTGTTTTTCAAAGTTCTGAAATCTACGGCGGCTTTGGTGCTGTTTATGATTATGGACCCCTAGGTATCTCTTTAAAAAATAATATTTCTCAACTTTGGTGGAAAGCAATGACGCAGCTTCATGAGAATATTGTTGGCTTAGATAGCGGAATTTTAATGCATCCAAAAGTATGGGAAGCCTCTGGTCACATCGGCGCTTTTAATGACCCTTTAGTTGACTGTAAAGAATGTAAGGCTCGATATCGAGCAGATGAACTTTTTGAAGGTAATTTAAATGATGGCGATTGGAATAAAATTCAATGTCCTAAATGTGGAACCACTGGCAATTTGACTGAGCCCCGACAGTTTAATTTGATGTTTAAAACTAATGTTGGGCCGGTCGAGGAAGATTCTAATATCACTTATCTTCGCCCTGAAACTGCTCAAGGTATTTATGTTAACTATCTACTTACTCAGAATGCAATGCGCCTTAAGGTTCCCTTTGGAATTGCACAAATTGGAAAAGCTTTCAGGAATGAAATTGTTGCAAGGAATTTTATTTTTCGAACACGTGAATTTGAACAAATGGAAATGCAATATTTTGTTAAACCAGGCAACGATGATGCATCAATGAAAGACTGGAAATCAGAAAGAATTAATTTTTACGATCAACTAGGAATTAATTCTAAAAAATTACGCTTTTATGAACATGGATCTAATGAATTAGCTCATTATGCTAAAGAAGCCTGGGATATTGAATTTGAATTTCCATTTGGTTGGTCAGAAATTGAAGGTATTCATAATCGAACTGACTATGACCTTGCACAACATCAAAAATTTTCAGGTAAAAAAATGGAAATTTTTGATCAGCAAAATAATGAGCGCTTCCTCCCATTTATTATTGAAACATCTGCAGGATTAAACAGAATCATGCTTGCTGTTCTTTCTGATGCATATTGGGAAGATGAGGAAAATAATAGAGTTGTAATGAAGCTCCATCCTAAGATTGCTCCAGTTAAAGCTGTTGTATGTCCATTAGTTAAAAAAGATGGGCTACCAGAACTTGGTCATCAGGTAATGGATATATTAAAACCTCATTTTAAAGTTATTTATGACCAACAAGGTTCTATTGGAAAAAGATATTATCGACAAGATGAAGCAGGAACACCTTACGGCATAACATTAGATCATCAATCAATTGATGATAACACAGTAACACTTCGTGAACGTGATACTCAGGTTCAAAATCGTATTTCTATTGACAATTTAGTCAGTGCAATAAATGATAATATGGAGTCTTATTCATGAATCGACATTTATCGTTTCGCTCAGGTAACCCAACCCTAAATACTAAAACATTTTCTGACTTTGATTTAACTGCTAGTGGTTCAATGACGATAGCGGGAACAGTTAACAAAACAGCTTTCTCGTTATTATTACTGATGACCACTGCCCTCTTCACTTGGAACTTACCAGTTGGCGATCCTCGAGGGAATGGACTTATGATTTTTGGAATGTTAGGTGGATTTATTTTAGCTCTTATTACAGTCTTCAAACATCAATGGGCAAAGTTTACAGTACCGGCCTATGCTCTAATGCAAGGTTTAGCATTAGGTGGAATTTCTAAATATTTTGAATCAATGTATCCTGGTATAGTAAATCAAGCTGTGATGCTTACCTTTGGAACTCTTGGTGCATTGTTACTTGCATATCGATCGGGTCTAATTAAAGCGACAGAAAATTTTAAATTAGGTATTATTGCTGCAACTGGTGGTATTGCATTTGTATATATGATCAGTTGGGTTTTAAGCTGGTTCAGTATTTCAGTACCAGTAATTCATTCAAATTCAAACATGGGTATCCTTTTTAGTATCGGTGTTGTAATTATTGCAGCATTAAACTTGGTCTTAGATTTTGATTTTATTGAGGAAGGCTCAGAAAAAGGTGCGCCTAAATATATGGAATGGTATGGGGCTTTTGGATTACTAGTAACCCTAATATGGCTTTACTTGGAGATTCTTAGATTGTTAGCAAAACTTTCTTCAAGGCGAAATTAATTTTTTATATATAAGCCAAATAACCCTATATAAATTTATACAATTCTACTTTGTCATAAATCATTAGTATTATAATTTCTTCATTGGTTAAATGAGGAAAGCCTTTTGAAAAAAATGTTTAATTGGAACAAATGGTCACGAAAAACCCATTATTGGGGTTCGTTTGTTATTATGCTACCAGTATTACTTATAATTGTGAGTGGTATTCTTCTTCAATTAAAAAAAGAAATTCATTGGTTACAGCCACCAACAAAAAAAGGGCAAGTACAAAATAATCCCACAATCACTCTTGATGATATATTAAGTACAGTTAAAAAGATCGATGAAGTAAATATTAAATCCTGGAGCGATATTGATAGGCTCGATTTAAGAGTAGAAAAAGGTATTGTTAAAGTACGTGGGAAAAATCGCTGGGAAGTTCAGATTGATACACAAACAAAAAAAGTTCTACAAGTTGCATATAGGCGATCAGATTTAATTGAACAATTGCATGATGGATCTTGGTTTAACGAAAAAATAAAACTTTACATTTTCTTGCCTTCAGGCATTATCCTTTTTATACTTTGGGTGACTGGTATATATATGTTTATCCTACCTTATTTTATAAAGTGGAAAAAGAAAAAAAGATGAAAAACATTATTATTATAATATTAATTTTTTCTGGATGTAGCTCACCTTCGTTCGATATAATTATTAATAATGGAAAAATCGCGAATGGTAGTGGTAACGAATTATTTATTGCAAACCTTTATATACGTGATGGAAAAATAATTGAGATTGGTAATATTTCTCATGCTATTGGAGATAAAGTTCTAGACGCACAAGAATTAATAATTGCACCTGGATTTATTGATATGCATACTCACGCTGAACGTCGAAGTCTAGAGTTTCCAACTGTTGAAAACTATTTACAGCAAGGAGTTACAACAATGGTTGGCGGAAATTGTGGTGGGTCTCCATTTCCCATCATTGATTTTATAGAAAAAACAGAAAAAAAAGGTATTGGACCAAATCTTGCTTTACTGATTGGTCATAATACAATTCGTAAAGAAGTTATGGAACTTACCCTCGTGTTCTTGCTAAATATGTACGTGAAAAAAGTGTAATTTCCTTATCTGAATCTATAAGAAAAATGACTAAACTCCCCGCATCCGTATTAGGGTTAAAAGACCGTGGAGAGATAAGAAAAGGCTATTGGGCAGATCTTGTTATTTTTGACCAAGATAACATTATTGATAATGCAACATGGGATAATCCTCATCAATACCCTTCTGGAATTTCTTGGGTTTTAGTTAATGGTAAAATATCTGTAGAAAATGGCCATACATCAAAAAATTTACATGGAAAGGTTCTAATTCATTATGAATGATAAAGTATTAAAATGCTTCTTTTTTCTTCTCTTATTTGTTACTTCTTCGTGTTCTAATAAAACACCAGTTTATGGCGAGAATGGGATGGTTGTTTCTACCAGTAGAGATGCATCTCAAGTTGGAATAGAAATACTTCAATCTGGAGGAAATGCTATTGATGCTGCTGTTGCAGTTGGTTTTGCGCTTGCAGTAACATCGTCTTCAAATGGGAATATTGGTGGTGGGGGGTTTATGACGGCTAAGCTAGCAAATGGAAAATCCTTTACTTTAGACTATAGAGAAATGGCGCCAAATGCTGCTAAAAGAGATATATATTTAGATGAAGATGGAAATATTATTAAAGGTAAATCACGCTCCACTCATTTTGCTAGTGGCGTTCCTGGATCTGTTGATGGTTTATTAAAAGCATGGCGAGATCATGGCTCTGGTAATATTTCTAGAAATCAATTGATAGGTCCTGCTATTAAATTGTCGAGAGAAGGATTTGATTTATCAAAATATGAAGCTGAGCGTTTCAATAAAAATAAAGAGCGCCTAAGTAAGCATTCAGAAACAAAAAGAATATTTACTAGAGATGATCGAGAATGGAAAAAAGGTGATATTTTTATTCAAAATGACCTAGCAAACACTTTAGAAAGAATTGCTAGAAATGGTCGAGACGGCTTTTACAAAGGAGAAACAGCGAGACTAATTGTTGAAGAGATGAAAGCTGTTGAAGGATGGATTGATTATAAAGACCTTGAAAATTATGTATCAAAGTATAGAGAACCTATTAGAGGTTCATTTATGGGGTATGATATAATTTCTATGGGGCCTCCTAGCTCTGGTGGTTTATTAGTTGTTCATATGTTAAATATGTTTGAAAATATTTTTAATCAAAAAGACTCTGATTTTGATTTATCATTTAATTCAGTCGACTATATTCATATCCTAACCGAATTAGAAAGAAGAGCTTATGCAGATAGAACAGAACATATGGGTGATTCTGATTACTGGAATGTCCCTAAAAGTATGTTTCTTTCTAATGACTATGCTAATAAACGTTTAAAAGATATAGATTTTAATAAAGCATCTAATTCACAATTAATCGAGCATGGAAATCCGTACTCTGATCAAAGTGAGGAGACAACACATTATTCCATAGTTGATAGTGCAGGTAATGCCGTATCTGTTACTACTACAATAAATTCTGGTTATGGGAATGGAATTACTGTTACTGGAGCTGGTTTCTTGCTAAATAATGAAATGGATGATTTCTCAAGCAAACCAGGAGAGCCAAATATGTTTGGACTTTTAGGAAATGAAGCTAATGCTGTTGAGGCTAAAAAGAGACCCTTGAGTTCGATGACGCCAACAATTGTACTTAAAGATAACCGACCCTTTCTCATACTTGGTTCACCAGGAGGCTCAACAATTATAACAACTGTCATGCAAAATATATTGAACGTTGTTATCCATGATATGAATATTGAAGAAGCTGTCTCTTCCCCAAGAGTTCATTCACAGTGGCTTCCTGATATGGTTTTTCATGAAAAGAATGGTTTGAATAAAGATATTATTAACCAACTTAAAAAGATGGGGCATGATGTTAAAATGCGCAGTTCAATTGGTGAAGCGAATGGAATCCTGATTAATAAAAAAGGGTTCTGGGGTGGAGCAGATCCTAGAGGCGAAAACACCGCTATTGGTTATTAAGAGATAGACGCCACAGCTAATTGACCACAACCTGCATTAATTTCTGTCCCTTTACTCCATCGGACAGTTACATTAAAGGGTGCGCTTCTTAATTCTTTTAAAAAATTTTTAATTGTGATTTCATCAGGTCTGCTGAAATCACCACCAATCTCATTATATGGAATTATATTTACTTTACATTCTAAACCTATTAAAAGAGAAATTAACCTTTTGCCATCTGATGGTGAATCATTTATCCCTTTTAATAGAACATATTCAAAGGTTATTAAACGTCGTGTTTTTTTATAATAATATTTTGCTGAGTCCATAAGTTCATTTAAAGAATAGGTGTTAGTAAGAGACATGATTTTTTTCCGCTCAACCTCTGTTACG
>Ga0209309_10001481_pt1 | contig 23453 bp, 21 predicted proteins | sample COGITO_mtgs_1204_2_FD_184807 | JGI IMG/M metagenome (GOLD analysis project Ga0209309, IMG submission 184807) | Pelagic marine microbial communities from North Sea - COGITO_mtgs_120412 (SPAdes) (version 2) | ecosystem: Environmental > Aquatic > Marine > Epipelagic ... | reverse complement strand
TTACTCCATCGATTCTAGAAGAAGACGTTCATTTTTTTGAAACAGAGGCCTTTACTATGCCTGAAGATAGTGGTTTTAGTGGCAGTTTTGGAGCGGAGACGCAATTTGTAGGCGGTAACAAACCTACGTCTGCACGAATCGTGTACTATTTAAAAAAGCGACATACCTTCGGAAAAATGGAAATGGAAATCCAAGATATGAAAGGCAATAAAATTGCTACGGTATCTCCTGGAAAATCAAAAGGTATTAATATTGTAAACTGGAACTATACGAGTTCTACGCCAAAAATGGCAGCTGGAAAAACACTTTCATATGGAGGTTTTACAGCTCCTCGTGTACCGGCAGCCACCTACAAAGTTGTGTTGACAAAAGGTAAAAACACCTATGAAACTACAATTGATGTTAAATATGATGAAAAGTCCTTAACTACACTAGCTGAGCGTAAAGAGCAAGAGCAATTGACCAAAAAAATGTTCGATATGGTTGAAGACTTAGCCTACATGGTATATGAATTGGGGGAATGGCAAACAAAAGCTAAAACAGTACTAGAAAACAACCCTAAGGGTAAAAAAGATGCTCAAAAACTGTTTGATGCATTAGAAAATCTTCGGAAAGACTTGGTTATTACAACAGGTGATAACTATGTAGCTTCTGCTGAACCAGAGTTGAGAGAGCGCATGGCCGATTTATATTCGAATATCGCTGGCTCTTTTAGTCGTGTAACAGCGTCTCAAAAACAAAATTTAGAGTTAATCTCTGAAGATTTCATGAAAGCGAAAGAGCGTTACGCAACTATTAAAGATAAAGAAGGGGAAAAATTCATGAAATTCTTAGAAAAGAATGATCTTGAAAAACCAACTATGAAAACGAAAGAAGAATTTCTTTCTAAGAATTAATATTAAAATTACTCATTAAAAAAAGCTCGCAAGGTTATTGCGAGCTTTTTTACGCTATTTATTAATGTAAACGGTCTTTCTATTTACAAACTCTCTAATTCCATGTTCGCTTAGTTCGCGACCATAACCGCTATTTTTAACGCCTCCAAAGGGTAAGCGTGGATCGCTTTTCACCAATTCGTTTATAAAGACGGCACCTTCATCAAAGCGGTAGGCTAATTTTTCAACGGCTTCAAAATCTTCAGAAAAAATAGAAACCCCCAATCCGAATTTTGAATTATTGGAAAGTTCTATAGCTTCATCAACAGTTTTAAATGTCGTAACAGACAATGCAGGACCAAAAGTTTCTTCTTTAAACATAGCCATCTTAGGTGTAACACCACTTACCACGGTAGGTTCAAAGTAAGTATTTTGGCGACTCCCTCCTATTTCTAGTTTCGCACCAGCTTTTACAGATTTTTTCACCTGTTCTTCCAAATCTTTGGCTAAATCTTCCCTCGCTAACGTACCAATATACGTTTCTTCATCCATTGGGTCGCCACTTTTAAGTTCTCGAACTTTTAGTACTAGTTTCTCAATAAATTCTTCTGAAATAGATTCATCTACCATCAACCGTTTTCCGGCGATACAACTTTGTCCCGTATTCTGAAACCGAGCTTGCACACACGTATCGATTGTTTTATCAATATCGCAATCTTTTAAAACGACCAAAGCATTATTTCCTCCCAATTCTAGCACCGATTTTTTTACGTTTTTCCCAGCTGTAGCTGCCACTTCTGATCCAGCAGGACCACTACCCGTTAAAGTAACGGCTTTTACGATTGGATTTTCTATTATTGCTTCAACAGCGTCACTCCCCACTTTTAAAGTGGTAAAGCAATAGTCTGGAAAGCCGGCACGTTTAAATACTTTCTCTATATTTAAAGCACTTCCGAAGACATTAGAAGCATGTTTTAAAACGCCAATGTTCCCCGCCATTAAAGCGGGTGCAGCAAACCTAAATACCTGCCAAAATGGGTAATTCCACGGCATAATGGCTAAAACAACACCTATAGGTTCATACTTTACATAGCTTTTATGAGCATCGGTTTTAATAACTTCGTTTTTTAATTGTTGTTCAGCATGTTCGGCGTAGTATTCACACACCCAAGCACATTTTTCAACTTCACCAATGGCTTGCTTAATGGGTTTCCCCATTTCCAACGTCATTTCTTGAGCATATTCTTCTTTGTTCTTTTTTAATTCGGAAGCGGCTGCCAACATCAGTTTTTTTCGTTCAGCAAAAGAAGTTTCCCGCCACGAATAAAACCGTTTATCTGCTTTTACTAAAATTTCTTGAATTTCGGACTTGGTATGAGTTTGATAAGAATTTATTTCCTCACCCGTATACGGATTAACAGAAGTTTTTGTTGCCATAATTTTTCTTTTTAAAATAGGAATTAATTTACACTATTCATTCTAAGTTAAGAAGAGTTTAACCATATAATTAATGTAGTAAAACTTTACATCTTATGTAAGTAAAAAAACTTAAATATTCGATTAAAAAGATCTGTTTAACACTCCATTATTATTGTTTAGCTTTTATTTTAGAATTGACCTAGTACCCCGTTAAAGTACTATTAATATTAAGGGTTTTCCTACTTTGGGAATGGATTCTTGTTTCAGAATATGATACATTCGCTCAAATAAATTTAAAAAAAATAATAAAAACAGTTATGAAAAAAAGTATGAAAAGAGCTTTACTTATCACGTTTTTTGGCGTGGCATTTTCTGGTTTTGCCCAAGAGGATGAAATGAATCCTATGGAACAGGATCAAATGGAAATGGAACAAGAACTAAACAACACAAATAAGGATTTTTTAAACGATTATGATAGATGGGCGGTTGAACTATCTGTTGGAGTTCACAAACCAACCAGACAATTTGCACCCGGCTATTTCACTAATACACCAAGTTTTGGTACTGCTGCCGTTGGAGTACGTTATATGTTCAATCCTAAATTTGGGTTGCGCCTAGGTGTGGGTTACAATAACATAGAAGGAGATGAAGATGAATCTCTACCCTTTAAATCAAGTTATTATCGAGGCTCGTTAGAAGGAGTTTTAAACATGGGTAACATTTTAGGATTTAATGATTGGACTAACACCGTTGGATTATTATTCCATGGTGGTGGTGGATATTCTTACATTGACCACAAAGAACCGGTTGATTTTGATAGCAATGATGAGATGCTTCACATCATGGCCGGGATAACGCCTCAAATTAAAATTACGAACAGCATTGCTTTTTTCGCCGATGTTTCGGTTATTGGTAATATACGTCAGACTAAAACTTGGGACGGAACGCAAGTTTCCAACGTAAAAGGTGTGGACGGATCTATAGTAAATGCATCTGCTGGGTTTACATTTTACTTAGGAAAGAATGAAAAGCACGCCGATTGGTTTTCTGAAGATAAAGCGTACGAAGATAAAATTACCGAGTTAAGTGGAAGGGTTGACAAATTAGAAAACGACCTTATCGACTCTGATCAAGACGGTGTAGCAGATTACCTAGATCGCGAACCTAATACGGTTTCTGGTGTAACAGTAAATACTAAAGGTGTAGCTGTTGATAAAAATGAAAATGGTATTCCTGATGAAATTGAATCATCTCTTGACGAGCGTTACCTAAAAATAGAAGATTATAAAACTAGTGATCAAGGGTACGCTAACATTAAAAAGCTAATTAATGAAGGCTATGTAAACGTATATTTCAGATTTAACAGCGATGTTCCTGAAACATACTCATTAAATGCAATCAATTATTTAACACTTTATATGAAAGAAAACCCATCTGCAAATGCTGAATTGGTTGGATATGCAGATGAAGTTGGTAACGAATCGTATAACAAACAACTTTCTGAAAAAAGAGCAAACCGTGTTCGTGACATTGTTGTAGCAGCTGGTGTTGATGAAAGTAGACTGAGTGTTACCGCAGCCGGTGAGGATGCTACAGTAGACACCTCTTCTTCTCCAGCACGTCAATTGGTACGTAGAGTTACTTTTAAAATTAAGTAACAACAATAGAAATAGAAAAATTTAATTAATTTTTAAAGCTGTCTCAACTTGAGGCAGCTTTTTTTATAAATTATTGTTGACATCCTTGTGCATAACTTACTCTTCAGAACACAGATAGTGCCTTATCATTTTATAATTTTAGTAAAACCCAATTATTATGGAAACTAGAGACGAAGTTTTATTACAGTTACGACCTGAAATCCCTTCGATAACATTTAATGACCAAATGAGTGATGCAGAGTATTTTCAGAACAATACATTGCGTCCCATTGCGAAGCTTCAGAAAAACTTATTGTTGGCAGCCTTTAGAAATTACATCCAAAAGCATAAAAACGTGTTCTATGATCTATCTATTGAAAAACGGATGGATTATATCGATAATGCCATACATAAGGATATGAAGTTTCGGAACTCCTTAAAAGGAATGGTTATCGGCCAATTTACACTACACGAATACGAAACATACATTAATGATTCTTCTGCGTTGAATAAACGAATGATGAACATTGTTATAGAACGATTAAAAAGCAATGCACAAATTTTAGAACCTGAATTTGCTTAAAAAATTGTCACTAAGATCAGAGTATAGCGCAGCGGAGCGAAGAGTCTCTACCCTTGCTAACAATAGATTCATCAATCGTCCCTCCTTCTGAATGACAAGAAGCATTTCCACCTCTGAACAACAACACAGCATTCAATAAAAAAAGCCCTTCATTTCTGAAGGGCTTTACTTTTATAACGAAATGAAGGCTTATTTACCGCTCATTTTGTCTTTTAATTCTTGAAGTTTAGAATTGGCATCACCAAGAGTCGTTTTAGAATCATCGGCTTGTGCAGCTTGCTTTTTAGCAGCTTCTTTTACAATCTTAGCTTCTTCTTCTTTATGGATTACCATATGTGAAGCAACCACTTTCTTGAATTCTTTGTTGAATTCAATTATTTGGAATTCTGCTTCTTCACCTTTTTGAAGATCTGTTCCGTCTTCTTTTTCTAAGTGACGTTTTGGAACAAATGCAGTGATATCTTCATTGAATTCGATAGTTGCACCTTTGTCAACTATTTCGTCAATTTTAGCAGTGTGCTTAGTTCCTACATTAAACTCACCTTCGTACTTATCCCAAGGATTGTCTTCTGTTTGTTTGTGACCTAAACTCAACTTGCGTCCTTCAACATCTAATTCAAGAACTACTACATCTAATTTATCTCCAATGTTGGTAAACTCACTTGGATGCTTGATTTTCTTAGTCCAAGAAAGATCGCTAATATAAATTAGTCCATCAATTCCTTCTTCTAATTCAACAAACACTCCAAAGTTTGTAAAGTTACGTACAATACCTGTGTGTTTAGAACCTACAGGGTATTTGCTTGTAATATCAGTCCATGGGTCTGGCGTTAATTGCTTAATACCCAATGACATTTTACGATCTTCTTTATCCATTGTTAGGACTTGAGCTTCAACCTCATCACCAACATTTACGAAATCTTGTGCGCTACGTAAGTGTGTAGACCAAGACATTTCGCTAACGTGGATTAATCCTTCAACGCCTTCAGCAACTTCAATAAATGCACCGTAATCTGCAATAACGACTACTTTACCTTTTACTTTATCACCTATTTTAAGCTCATCTCCAAGGGCATCCCATGGGTGTGCTTTTAATTGTTTAAGACCTAATTGAATACGTGTTTTATCCTCATCAAAGTCAAGGATTACAACATTCAATTTCTGATCAAGATCAACAATCTCGTTCGGGTGGTTGATACGAGACCAAGAAAGGTCTGTAATGTGTACCAATCCATCAACACCTCCAAGATCAACAAATACACCGTATGAAGTAATGTTTTTAACAACACCTTCTAGTACTTGTCCTTTTTCAAGCTGACCAATGATTTCTTTTTTCTGTTCTTCGATATCCGCTTCGATAAGTGCTTTATGCGAAACAACAACGTTTTTAAATTCGTGATTGATTTTCACAACTTTGAATTCCATTGTTTTTCCTACATATGCATCGTAATCACGGATAGGCTTCACATCTATTTGTGAACCTGGTAAGAATGCTTCAATACCGAATACGTCTACAATCATACCACCTTTAGTACGACATTTAACGTACCCATTAACGATAGTAGCATCATCGTGAGCATCATTAACACGCTCCCAAGCCTTAATAGTTCTAGCCTTACGGTGTGAAAGAATTAATTGACCTGTACTGTCTTCACGCACATCAATTAATACTTCTACTTTGTCACCAACTTTAAGATCTGGATTGTAACGAAACTCGTTTAACGAGATCACACCTTCACTTTTTGCGTTGATGTCAATAATAGCATCACGGTCAGTAAGATAAACTACTGTTCCTTCTACTACCTCATCATCTAATGTGTCAACGAAGTTCTCTGTAACTAATTTTTCAAACTCTTCTAGCTTACCATCATCGATTGGGTCAATACCCTCTTCGTAATTGTGCCAGTTGAAATCTTCTAAAAATTGTTTAGGATCTTTTTCCTTTAGAGAAAGTTCTTCTTGAGGTTCTTTAGTTTCCTCTTCTTTTTGTTCCGTAGCTTTTTGTTCTTCAACAGCTACATCTTCTTGTTTTTCTGCAGCTTTTTCTTTTGCTGCTTCTTTGTTTGCTTTATCAGCCATTTAGTGTAATGTTTGTGAAATTCAATTTAAAAGATATTGAACTTCAACAATTTGTATCCTGTGTTCTTGCAAAAAGTTACCGCGACCATCCCACAGAAGGATTTAGATTAAATTTTATCATTCCTTTTATTCTTGCCTCGTCGCTAAAAGGAGTGCAAAATTACTGTTTTTCTTTTGATAATCAAAGTGTTTTGAAAAGAAAGTGTTGGGTGCTAGATAACTGAGGTTAGGCCTCCCATAGACTTCAACAGGCTAAGTGCATCGCATCTCTCCTACCGTTGGGAAACTCAAGCACCGCGAAATTGAAAATGGTATGCTAAACTTAGTATAATGATTGAAACCTGAAATAGAAAATATTTAATGAGATTTCTCCTACCGTCGAAATGACAAATAATTAAACCCTTCCGGCTATTCGGTCTTTGGCTAATTGAAGAACGATATGAAATTGGTCTTCCAGATTCATTTCGCTGTTATCAATTTCAATGGCATCATCTGCTTTTAGTAAAGGGGAATCTTTACGAGTTGTATCTATATGGTCTCGCTCTTGAACATTTTCCAGCACATCTTTATACGTTACTTGGTCACCACGTTTGGTAAGTTCATCATAACGTCGTTTTGCACGTTGTTCTGCGGAAGCATTCATAAAAATTTTTAACTCGGCTTTGGGTAATACAACGGTACCAATATCGCGACCGTCCATCACCACGCCTTTTTCAGAACCCATCAGTTGTTGCTGTTCAACCAGTTTTTTTCGCACTTCAGAAACGGTAGCGATTGGACTTACAAATTCTGAAACGTCCAAGGTTCTTATTTCGTTTTCTACGTTTTCTCCATTGAGGAATATTTCAGCTTTTGCTGAAGAACTACTTTTTTTGAATTCTAAATGAATTTCAGATAGGTTTTTGATCAACTCTGCCCTATCGAAATTTTCTTCAGAAATAAAACCTTTTTTCATTGCATACAAAGTAACAGCTCGGTACATCGCGCCCGTGTCGATATACACGTATTCCAACCAATCTGCCAATTGTTTGGCAACTGTACTTTTTCCGGTAGATGAGTAGCCGTCTATGGCAATGGTAATTTTATGCATTATTGAAGATCTATATTGAGTCCAAATGTACTGGTTGAAGCCGCTAAACTATATTGTGAATAGGAATAACTTAGTCGTAATTTATTCAGTTTTATGGAAAATCCGCCGCTCAACCCAGCAAAAGCACGTTGCTCTAAAATTCTGAGCTCTTCTCCCCTACGTAAATTATAGCCTAACCGAATATTAAAACCTCCTTTGGGGAATAATTCAATCCCCACAATCATATGCCGAAAGGCATTATCGATAAAATTGATTTTCTCCCCTGTAGCATTTCCTTCCAAATCGGTTTGATCTCGGTTGGGGTTTGCAAAAGCTACATTCCAACGTTGCATATTTTCTAAGGTAAAATGCCAACGAATAGGTATGTTTTGAAGGGTTTGCGATATTCCTAAGATTACCTCAAAAGGCAGTTTTTCGTAAGTTTCATGGTACGGAGTTATCTGTGTTCCCAAATTTCTAGCAACTCCAGTAACCCGTAAGTCCCAATCTTCGTACACATACATAATACCAATATCGGTAGCTACTCCAAGGGAGCTGTATTGTTCTAATTTAGAGGATATAAATTTTACGTTGGCTCCTACATAAAAATCGGTGAAAGCAATGTTACGAGCGTGCCCAAAGGAAACAGCTACTTCGCCCCCGCTAAATGTATTGGTGGCGTTTCCTTGTTCGTCATAGCCGTCAAACTTTCCGTAATTAATATACGTTATACCGGCATTGATTACTTGTGTTCTGCGATCCCATGCATAGGCATACGCTGCCGTTCCATAATTTACATCACCAATATAGTTTGCATAATTAAGAGAAAATTGGTTGTCCATCGCAGGATTAATAGCTGCCGGATTAAAAAGCCCTTGCGTTGGATCGTAATCGTAGTTTGTAATTGTTTTTCCACCTAAAGCCGCTTGACGAGGTGAATTAACGAGATTTAAAAACTGGTACGTTGAACGCCCTCCTACTTGCGCTATAGCAGAAGTTGATAGTAAGATTGTAAATAATAAAAAGTAAACCTTTTGGTTCATGTACAGTAGTTAGCTTTTTCTATACCATTTAACGACAGCAATATTAATTTATTTTTAAGCGCAATAAAAGGTTTTCAAATATAGATATAAAATACCCCTTGAAAAACCAATTGTTATAATTGAAATTCGCAAGGGGTATCTATATTATTAAAAAATTATTATAACGTCTTAGCGTTCTTTACTTTCTGTTTTGTCAACGCCAAATGAAGTACGTCACTCATATCTTTTACGTAATGAAATGTCAACCCTTTTAAATACTCCGGTTTAATTTCGTCTATATCGCGTTCGTTATCTTCACACAATAAGATTTCTTTAATATGAGCTCGCTTGGCTGCTAATATTTTTTCTTTAATTCCGCCAACGGGAAGTACTTTTCCACGTAATGTAATTTCACCCGTCATCGCAATGCTTTTCTTTACTTTACGTTGCGTAAACAAAGAAACCAAAGAAGTTAACATCGTAATCCCGGCACTCGGTCCATCTTTAGGCGTAGCACCTTCTGGAACGTGGACGTGCACATTATATTTCTCAAAAATATCTGGTGAAATACCTAATTCTTCAGCATTCGATTTTATGTATTCCATCGCAATCGTTGCCGACTCTTTCATCACTTTCCCCAAGTTTCCGGTCATATTTAACTGCCCTTTTCCTTTTGAAAGTGTCGATTCAATAAACAAGATATCACCTCCAACACGTGTCCAAGCCAATCCAGTAACTACACCCGCAACATCGTTGTTTTCATATTTGTTTCGTTCTAGTTTAGGACTTCCCAATGCTTCAACAACAATCTCATTGGTTACTTTTTTCTCGTATTCCTCATCCATCGCAATTTTCATAGCAGCATAGCGAACCATTTTGGCTATTTGCTTTTCTAAGCTACGAACACCACTTTCTCGCGTATAGCCTTCCACAATTTTCTCTAATTGCTTTTTACCTATTTTAAGATCGTCTTTAGTCATTCCGTGTTCTTCCAATTGTTTAGGCAACAAGTGGCGCTTACCTATTTCAACTTTTTCTTCTACAGTATAACCGGTTACATTAATAATCTCCATACGGTCACGAAGTGCCGGTTGTATCGTACTTAAACTGTTTGAAGTAGCAATAAACATTACTTTTGAAAGATCGTATCCCAATTCTAAGAAGTTATCGTAAAACGAATTGTTCTGCTCCGGGTCCAACACTTCTAACATAGCTGAAGAAGGATCCCCTTGACTTCCTATAGAAAGTTTATCAATTTCATCTAATACAAAAACCGGATTGCTCGTTCCCGCCTTTTTTATGTTTTTGACAATACGTCCCGGCATAGCACCAATGTAGGTTTTACGGTGTCCGCGTATTTCAGCTTCATCCCGTAAACCACCTAATGACATTCTAACATATTCTCTACCCAAAGCTTCAGCGATGGATTTACCTAAGGATGTTTTACCAACTCCTGGAGGCCCATAAAGACACAAAATAGGCGATTTCATATCATTCCGTAGCTTTAAAACCGCTAAATATTCGATAATTCTTTTTTTAACATCGTCTAATCCGTAGTGATCACGGTCTAATATTTTTCTGGCTCTTTTTAGATCAAATTTATCGGTACTGAATTCATTCCAAGGTAAGTCAAGCATCAAATCCAGATAATTGCTTTGAATGCTATACTCCGCAACCTGCGGATTCATACGCTGTAACTTGGTGATTTCTTTATCAAAATGCTCCTGCACCTCATCACCCCATTTTTTTTCTTTCGCCTTTTCACGCATTTCTTGTATCTCAGCTTCGTTGGAATTTCCTCCCAACTCTTCCTGAATAGTCTTCATTTGCTGTTGAAGAAAATACTCGCGTTGTTGTTGATTAATGTCGGTTTGCACTTTTGACTGAATGTCATTACGCAGCGATAATTTCTGCAACTCAACATTCATATACTTGAGCGTTTCCATAGCACGCTCTTTCAGGTCGTTCATTTCCAGCAAACTCTGCTTTTCTTTTACTGAAATATTCAAGTTTGAAGAAACAAAGTTGATTAGAAACGAATTGCTCTCAATATTCTTAATGGCGAAAGCCGCTTCCGAAGGGATATTCGGACTTCCTTTTATAATTTCCAACGCAATTTCTTTTATGGAATCGATAATTGCGGAAAACTCTTCATTTTCCTTGGCTGGTTTTGCTTCATTCACTTCCCGAATGGTCGCCGTCATATACGGTTCCGTAGTGATTACTTCAGTAGTTTCAAAACGTTTTTTACCTTGAATAATTACTGTGGTATTGCCATCGGGCATTTTTAAAACACGAAGTATTTTTGCTACCGTACCAATAGTATTAATCTCGCCTAAACCAGGATCTTCTACATCTTCATCCTTTTGTGAAACCACACCAATGGTTTTGCTTCCTTTATTGGTTTCGTTTATCAGTTTAATAGATTTATCGCGTCCAGCAGTAATAGGAACTACTACTCCAGGGAATAATACCGTATTTCGAAGCGGAAGAATAGGAAGTATTTCCGGCAATTCTTCTTTGTTCATTGCATCTTCGTCCTCAGCCGTCATTAGAGGGATTAACTCCGCATCTTGCTCTAACTCCTGCAATGACAAACTGTCTAATGTTTTTACTTTTGAATGGGCCATATTATATTTTAAGACATTGTGTCACCAAAATGAGGCGCACAATAGCTGTTTTTAAATAATTCTTTATACATGTTTTTATGAAAACCAAGTGCTTAGCGTTATGCCTATCGGTCTTCAAGCTATACAATTCAATAGTTATGCCAATTACTTAATTCCTCTTTGTTGGCTCTTTTTAAAACTTTTTTAGCTACAACTGTAACATTCTGAAACAATCCCTATCTTTAAATTAAACAAGCTTGTTTTTGATAGTGACCGACCAACATATTGACTCGTTATTAGTGCTGTGTAAAAAAGGAAACCATTTAGCACAACTGGAAGTGTACAACCGCTATCAACGTGCTATGTACAATGTAGCTGTGCGAATTGTAAAAGATACTGCAGAAGCTGAAGATATTATGCAAGAATCGTTTATAACCGCTTTCAGTAAATTGGATACCTTTAAAGGTACAGCAACTTTTGGAGCTTGGTTAAAACGGATTGTGGTAAATAATAGTATTTCGCAATACAAAAAACAGCAACGTTTTATCGATGTTCCTGATGAAGCAATTGCTGAAACGGTAGAAGCGACTTCCGGAATTACAGAAAGCGATTACACCAACGAAAAGGCGGCAGCCATTATAAGTTGTATGAGTAGTTTACATAGCAGTTATCAACAAGTGCTAACGCTTCATTTAATTGAAGGATACGATTATGAAGAAATGTGTGAGATTCTCGATATAACCTATGCTAATTGTAGAACGATGGTTTCACGAGCGAAAGAAAGTTTACGAAAAAAATTAAAAATAGCGTCATGAAGAAAGATGATATAGACACTTTATTTGAGCAAAACCGAACTGATTTTGACGTACACGATACGCCGCAAGGACATCAAAAACGGTTTTTAGCAAAGTTGAACGCAAAAACTCAAGCGGATAAGAACGTTTCAAAAGAAAAAAATATTGAAAAAGTAAGTTGGTGGAAACCTTTGAGCATTGCTGCTACGATTACAGTACTATTGGCTATTGGGTTTTTATTTCAGAATAATAAAACACAGACATCAGATTTAGCCAGTGTTTCCCCAGAAATGCAAAAAACACAGTCTTTTTTCAATACAGCCATCAACAAAGAATTAAAAACTTTAAAAAACTTAAAAGGTACGGAAACCAAAGCGTTGGTCGATGATGCGTTACAACAAATGGATGTACTTGAAAAGGAATATAAAACCCTTAAAACTGATCTCGCAGAAAGCGGAAATGACAAACGCGTAATTTATGCGATGATTACCAATTTCCAAAATAGGATTGATCTTTTGGAAAATGTAATTAAAACTATTGAAGAAATTAAAACACTTAAAGCAAATAGAAATGAAACTACAATTTAAAACACTATTATTCCTTTTACTGCTGCCTGCTTTGGCAATGGCCACCAACGGAAAGATAAAAGGAAAATACACGAAAGAGAAAACGGTAAAAAAGGAATTTAATGTAAACTCTGGTGCCGGACTCCATGTAACAAACAGTTATGGAAACATAGACATTGTAACCTGGACCGAAAACCGAACCGTTATTGAAGTTACCATTAAAACCAATGGCGATAATGAAGAAAAAGTACGGGAGCGCCTTGAAGAAATCAATATCGATTTTAGCGGAAATGGCTCTTTAGTAACTGCCGAAACCATTTTTAGCGATAAAAAATCTGGTTGGAGCTGGTGGGGAAATAATAATAAAAATACTGTTTCAGTAGAGGTAAATTACTCCATTAAAATGCCCATTACTAACACAGTGGATTTAAACAATAATTACGGAGCCATCCACATTAATAAACTAAAAGGCAACGCCAAAATAAACTGTGATTACGGGCAGTTAATTATTGGTGAACTTTTAGCCGACAACAATTCCCTTACTTTTGATTATACTGACAAATCTACCATCGGTTATATGAAAAGTGGACGTATTAACGCCGATTATTCAGGTTTTACTTTAGAAAAAACAGAACGATTAGAATTAAACGCAGATTACACCCAATCTGAAATTTTAGAAGCACAAAGCATAAACTATAACTGCGACTACGGAAAAGTAATTGTAGGCAAAGCTCAAGAAATAATAGGCAGAGGTGATTATGTAAACAATCAAATTGGTACAGTTACAGGTTCCGTTAACTTAAATACAGATTACGGTTCTATACGAATAGACAATATGGCTAATACAGCCAAAAATGTCACTATTAAAGCAGATTACACCGGTGTTAAACTAGGGTTTGATAGCAATTATAATTTCGATTTTGTCGTAGACTTATCATATGCCAGTTTTAAAGGCGAAGCAGATGTAACCGTTTTAAAATCGTCGAAAGATAATAGCAGCAGCATGTATAGCGGTTATCACGAAAAGCAAAATTCTGGTAATACTGTAAATATTAATTCCGATTATGGCGGCGTTACTTTTAATAAAAACTAAAATCAACTACACACATGAAAACACTAACAAAAACTGTACTTGTTGTCTTCTTACTCTCAGTAACAGCACAACAAACCATGGCTCAAAGCTGGAGAAACTCAAAAGTAAAGGGAAATGGCAATGTAACGACAAAAACTGTTTCCACTGACGATTATGATAACATACACGTCACCGGATCTATGGATGTAACCTTAATTAGCGGAACGGAAGGTTACATTACCGTTACCACCGATGACAACATTCACGAATATCTAGATATTAGCAGCGCGGGGAACACCTTAACCATTTCAATAAAAAAAGGACATTCCATCAGTACCAGAAAAGGCATCGACGTAACGGTTCCTTTTCAAGACCTTTCTGAAATAATTCTAGTTGGTTCTGGTGATATTACTTCTTCTGAAACCATTAAAGCAACTAATTTTGAAACGAGTATAACCGGTTCTGGTGATATTATTTTGGATGTAGAATCAAATTCACTAAATGCCAAAATAACAGGTTCTGGCGATATGACATTAAACGGAAGCACCGACGATTTTGATTTAAAAGTAAGTGGAAGCGGTGATTTTGATGGTAGAAATTTTAACACAAATAGTACCGAAGTATATGTTTCAGGCTCCGGAGATGCAACTGTTTCGGCAAAAGAGCGTATAAAAGCACGCGTTCACGGATCAGGTGATATTTCTTATAAAGGAAACCCTTCAAAAAGTGATACCAAAGTATTAGGCAGCGGAACGATTAAATCAATGTAGTTTTGGTGCTAGGTGGTTGTCATTCCGACGGAGGAACGACGAGGAATCCCATAAGAGTAAAGTATCTGTTTTTAATAATAAGTAGGATTTGAAATGTAGAACGTGACAAGTAGGGTGTGATTTCTCCCTTCAGTCGAAATGACTGTCGATGTCATTCCGACGGAGGAACGACGAGGAATCCCATAAGAGTAATATCTGTTTTTAATAATAAGTAGCGTTTGAAATGTAGAACGTGACAAGTAGGGTGTGATTTCTCTTTTTAATCGAAATGACTGGCTATTGTCATTCCGATGGAGGAACGACGAGGAGTCTCATCTGAGTGAGTGAGCAATTCAAAATTAATGTAACAAAGCTGTTCCTTTTTTTGCTGAGCTTTTTATTCCTCCATAACTTCCATGTCACGGGGAACGCGGAACAATAACAAAAGTCCTACAACAAAAAACAAAACAAAAAACAATATTGCATACCGAATGCTTCCTGTTAGTTGTGCTACAAAGCCGTAACTGAACATCCCAATTACAATCCCAATTTTCTCAGCAACATCATAAAAACTAAAATAGGAAGCGGTATCGATTGCTCCTTCCGGGATTAATTTTGAATATGTTGAACGTGAGAGCGATTGTATTCCGCCCATCACTAAGCCAACAAAACCTGCTGTCACATAAAATTGGTTAGGACTTGTTATGGTATATGCATACACACAGATGCAAATCCAAATAATATTCAATACAATCAACGTGTTAATATTTCCGAATTTGGCAGAAGCTCGAGACGTTAAAAATGCTCCTAAAACCGCTACCAGTTGTATTAATAAAATACTCACGATTAATCCAGTGGTGGCGTCAGTTTCGCCCCAATCCAACTCTTCAATTCCAAAGTAGGTAGCAACCAGCATTATAGTTTGTACCGCCATACTATATACAAAGAAGGCGGCTAAATATCTTTTTAGGCTTTTGTTTTCACTTAGTTTATTCCAAATTTTCTTTAATTCCTTAAATCCATTAAACAGCAGGTGTTTTGTAAATTTTTGTTTCTTATTTCCTTTCGGTAAATAATAATAGGTGTACTGGCTAAAACCAATCCACCATATGCCTGTCAATACAAAAGATAAACGCGTTGGCAACCCTTCGTCTTCAAATCCAAACGTATCGTACATCAAGATCATGGCAAGACAAACAATCAATAAAATAACACTACCTATATAGCCCAGTGAATAGCCCTTCGCACTGATTTTATCTTGTTGTTCTGGAAAGGCAATATCTGGCAGGTATGAATTGTAAAAAACCAAACTAGCCCAAAACCCGATCAAAGCCAAAAAGTAGCACAACAACCCAAACCATAAAAATTCTAAGGAAAACCAATACAGCCCAATACAAGAAACAGCACCGAGATAACAGAAAAACTTCATAAAAACTTTCTTGTTACCCACATAATCAGCAACACCACTCAATAGCGGACTCAAAATAGAAACCACTAAAAAAGCAGCTGCGGTTACATAACTAATTAAACTGTCATTATTAAAATCGAAACCTAAAAAGGTAACTGTGTCATCCAGAATTTTACCCGTGTCATCTTTTGTCAATGTCAAGGCGCCATAAAATATTGGGAAAATAGCTGAAGCAATTACTAAACTATAGACAGAATTTGCCCAGTCGTAAAAAGCCCAGGCATTTAGCAGCTTCTTACTGCCTTTGGGTAGGTTAGCCATTAATTGTGTTTATTAAAGAAATCCCGTTCTGATTTGTATCAAAACGGGACTAAATTACTTGAAATTATTCTTTTTAAAAACTTATTTCTGAAAAGAAGTAACCCCATACTTTCGGGCTTCGGCTTTAGCACCTGCTGCCCAACTTTGTATATTTTGTATGCGGGTATCGCTCGATGGGTGTGTACTTAAAAATTCTGGCGGTGCTCCTCCACCCTGTTGTTTCATTCGTTGCCATAAATCTGCCGCTACTATTGGGTCATATCCGGCAATGGCCATTAGGGTTAGTCCTATTTTATCTGCTTCGGTCTCATTACTTCGGCTAAAAGGCAATAAAACGCCCACTTGGGTTCCAACACCATAATATTGATTAAATATTTGTTGGTTTTCAGGGTTTTTAGCCAATGCCAAGTTTCCTGCCACGGCTCCTAGTTGTTGTAACTGTCCAGCACTCATACGCTGTTGTCCGTGGTTTGCTAATGCGTGTGCTACTTCGTGCCCCATAATAGAAGCTACGCCAGCTTCATTTTTGGCAATGGGCATAATACCTTTATAAAAGGCTATCTTTCCTCCTGGCATAGCCCAAGCATTTTTAGTGTCGTCATCGATTAAATTATATTCCCATCGGTAATTTTTTAAATAACCCGCGTACCCATTGGCAGTTAGATATCGTTCTGCTGCGGTGGCTATTTTTTGGCCAACTTTTTTTACCATTCGAGCATCAGAAGTTCCTGTAACTACTTTGTTTTCAGTCAAAAACTGATCATATTGCTGAAAAGCCATTGGTAATATTTGTGAATTAGGCACTAAAGCCAAGGTTTTTTTACCAGTAAACGGATTGGTACTACAGGCTACTGCAGTTATAATTATCGCTAATAAGGAGAGTGTTTTTTTATAGTTCATTGTATTTTATTTTACTTTTCAAATTTAAAGTTAAAGATAAAACTATTGGTTTTTATTAAAATTTATATAAAAACTGGAATAGCTTTTGCTATTATAAACTAAAAACAAACAAATTATGAAACAGATACTTTTATTTTTAGCACTTTCCACTACTTTTTTATTTTCCTCATGTGAAGGCGATCCAGGACCTCCAGGACCCCCGGGAGATGATTTTTTAGCACAAGTTTTTGAAACTACTGTCGATTTTCAATTTGATTCACAGTCCCAATCTTTAACTTCACCTTTCGTTTCGTTTCCAAATAATATCGAAGTTTTTGAAAGTGATGCTGTCTTGGCCTATCAATTTGTTGATCTAGATGATACTGTAGACCCACCTGCAGACGTATGGGTGCAACTTCCAAGAAGCGAATTTTTTAACGATGGTACATTTGTCCAATATAGTTTCAATCATACTTTCTTTGATATTCAATTTATAATTGACGGGAATTTTGATGTTTCAACGTTAGGAACTGATTTTACCAACGACCAATTATTCAGAGTTGTAATAGTTCCGGCCGAATTTGCTTCCGCAGATTTAACGATGGATGATATTATGAGCAACTCAGAAATTGAAGTCATAAACCTTGAAAATTAAACTATGAAAAAGATGATTTTTTTACTTTGCAGTGTCGTGCTGTTTAGTTGTAACTCCAAAGCACAGGATAAAAAAGAACAAAAGAATTACGAGGTTACCAAAACAGATGCCGAATGGAAAGCGGAACTCACTGATATGGAGTACCAAGTGCTTCGCCATGCCGCTACCGAACGTCCTTTCTCCAGCGAATTAAACAGTAACAAAGAAAAAGGAACCTATGTATGTGCTGCATGTGGAACACCATTATATGAAAGCGAAAATAAATTTAAAAGTGGAACTGGATGGCCAAGTTTTGACCGATTTATCGAAGGCAATGTAGAATTTGCCACCGATAATAAATTAGGCTATAGCCGCAACGAAGAGCATTGCGCCACCTGTGGTGGTCATTTAGGACACGTTTTTAATGATGGCCCTAGAGAAACTACGGGAAAAAGACACTGTATAAATGGCGTAGCATTAAATTTTATACCAGCAAAAGATGAGCAATAACAAATATCCCATACAAAAAACAGAAGCCGAGTGGCGAAAAGAATTAGGTGATGAAAAATACAGAATTCTTCGCGAAGCCGGTACCGAACGTCCACATACGGGCAAGTACAACATTCACTTTGAAGATGGCACCTATAAATGTGGCGCTTGCAATACGTCTCTTTTTACAAGCGATAGCAAGTTTGAAAGCAGTTGTGGATGGCCTTCTTTTGACGAAGCCATTGATGGCGCCGTGGAATATGTCCGCGATACGTCTTTAGGAATGATTCGAACCGAAATATTGTGCGCTAACTGCGGAAGTCATTTAGGACACGTTTTTAACGATGGCCCTAGTGAAACTGGACAACGCTTTTGCATAAATTCACTTTCTGTGGATTTTGACGAAAAATAACATTCTTTCCATGAATGGAGATGGCATTAGGTTCCAAATTATCAAAATTTGGAATTTGATGCCTCTTTTTTTAGCACGTACCCCTAACATTTTGTAAATTCGTATCTTCAAAATAACGACATAAAACAACGAAATGAGTAAATACGACGTAATCGTTTTAGGAAGTGGTCCCGGTGGCTATGTTACTGCAATCAGGGCTTCACAATTAGGCTTAAAGACAGCTGTTATTGAAAAAGAAAACCTTGGGGGCGTTTGCCTTAATTGGGGTTGTATCCCAACCAAAGCGTTATTAAAAAGTGCGCAGGTTTTTGATTATTTAAACCACGCCGAAGACTACGGTCTTACGGTAAAAGGTGCAGATAAAGACTTCGGAAAAGTAATTGAAAGAAGCCGTGGCGTTGCGAACGGCATGAGTAAAGGTGTTCAGTTCTTGATGAAGAAAAATAAAATTGACGTTATTGATGGTTTCGGGAAACTAAAACCTGGAAAAAAAGTGGACGTTGATGGTAAAGAATATACCGCAGATAATATCATTATTGCTACTGGAGCACGTTCTCGTGAGTTGCCTAATTTAAAACAAGACGGCAAAAAAGTAATTGGCTATCGCGAAGCGATGTCATTGGACAAACAGCCTAAAAAGATGATTGTGGTAGGGAGTGGCGCCATTGGTGTTGAGTTTGCTCATTTTTATAACGCCATGGGTACCGAAGTTACCATCGTAGAATTTTTACCAAATTTGGTTCCGTTAGAAGACGATGATGTTTCCAAACAATTCGAGAAATCGTTTAAAAAAGCCGGAATTAAAGTAATGACTAACTCTTCTGTAGAGAAAGTTGATACGTCTGGTAAAACGGTAAAAGCTACTGTAAAAACTAAAAAAGGCGAAGAAACGCTTGAAGCAGATGTTGTACTTTCTGCTGTTGGTATCGCCGCAAATATTGAAAATATTGGCTTAGAAGATGTTGGTATTGTTACCGATAAAGGTAAGATCATGGTAAACGATTATTACCAAACCAACATTCCCGGCTATTACGCCATTGGTGACTGTGTTCCCGGTCAAGCGTTAGCTCACGTTGCTTCTGCTGAAGGAATTACGTGTGTTGAAAAAATCGCAGGCATGAATGTAGAACCTATTGACTACGGAAATATCCCAGGTTGTACCTATGCAACTCCTGAAATTGCCAGTGTTGGAATGACAGAGAAACAAGCTAAAGAAGCTGGTTACGAACTTAAAATTGGTAAGTTCCCTTTTTCTGCCAGTGGTAAAGCAAGTGCTGCCGGAACAAAAGACGGTTTTGTAAAAGTTATTTATGATGCCAAATACGGCGAGTGGTTAGGTTGCCATATGATTGGTGCCGGTGTTACCGATATGATTGCTGAAGCTGTTTTAGGTAGAAAACTAGAAACTACAGGACACGAAGTATTAAAAGCAATTCACCCGCACCCAACGATGAGTGAAGCGGTGATGGAAGCTACAGCTGCTGCTTATGATGAAGTGATTCATTTATAAAAAATAAAACATAAACAAGTAAAGAAAAGCGCTTCAGACATTGAAGCGCTTTTTTTATTTTGGAAGCAAATCGCAATACCAAAACTGCGTATCCCAACTTTTAAAATCATCAGAAAAACAATCGTCATCATCTTCCTTAGAAGGACTATACCCTTTCAAGACCTTCTCTCCTATTTTAAATAATATTGGACTATTAAAAATTGGCCCATCGTAGACAAACGTATGGAATTCCCCGTTTTCACCACATGGATCTACTGTATCAGGTAAATCGTTTAAAAACTGTTCATTTACCTCCCTACCTACAAAAGACTCATCTAATAGTTTTGCATTAACACAAACAGTTATTGCCTTAAACCCGAGACTTAAAAACTCTTTCATTATCGTGCTAGTATCTTTTTTCCAAAGCGGAAAAACTGTTTTTAAGCTTACAGCTTCTAATTGATCTTCTCTGTATTTTTTTAAGTCTTCTAGAAAAATATCACCAAAAGCAGCATGTGTAAAACCTTCCGACTTTAGTTGTTGCGTAGCTTCTTGCATTTTTGAATTATACACTTCCATCGACGTATCTTTCGGCAAGTATATTTTCTGAAGCGGTAAACCCATGCTTTTTGCTTGAGCATCCAAAAGCGTTTCTTGTAAACCATGCATGGAAACGCGCCCTACATCCTTATTAAGGGTAGTAACTAATTTTGAAACGTGATATTCAGTATCTTTTTTTAGAAAAAAATAGGCTAAGGCTGCATCTTTTCCGGAGCTCCAATTTAAATAGGCTTGTTTCATTTTTTATCCGTCAAAAAGCTTTGTAACGCCAATTCGTAGCTTTGTAGGCCAAAGCCCAAAATAATCCCTTGTGTATTGGGTGAAATATAAGACTTATGCCGAAAGTCTTCTCTAGAAAAGGTATTCGAGATATGAACTTCGACAACTGGAGTTTCAATAGCTTTAACGGCATCACCAATTCCTACGGAAGTATGCGTATAGGCGGCAGCGTTTAAAATAATACCATCGTATTCATACCCCACTTCTTGCAGTTTATCAATCAATTCGCCTTCTATGTTCGATTGAAATTGCTCCAACTCCACTTCTTTGTATTTAAACTGAAGTTCGGTGAAAAAATCTTGAAACGATTGATGGCCATAGACATCGGTTTCGCGTTTGCCAAGTAGGTTTAAGTTGGGACCGTTGATGATGATTATTTTCATACTTCAAATATAGAAAATAAAAAAACGGAAGTAAATTACTTCCGTTTTTAAAATTTAAAGTTTTTAATCAATTAGTTGAAAAAGTATCCTACAGAAACGCTTACTACTGAGTTTTTAGCTTCTACATCTTCTTGCTCTATTCCGTCAAAATCTTCAAAAACATTAGTTATACCAATAACATAACGAGCTTGAAAAAATAGATTTATAGGCAATACATATTGAGCTCCAATTCCAACACCAAAGTCTATCGTTTGAATACCATCAATATCGTCTTTATCTCCGTCGAAATCAATCTTACTACTGATATTAAAGCCAACTTGAGCCCCACCTTGTAAACTAAGTCCTTCTGCTAATTTGAAATCTGCCATGATTGGAACATTAATATAATCTAAGTTGACGGTTACATCTCCATCATCATCAGCAGAATATCCTTGTGATGAATAAATAACCTCTGGTTGTATTGAAAACAACTCGGTTATACCAATATTTGCAACACCTCCAACATGAAAGCTTGTACGACCGTCTATATTATCGACATCGTCTCCATTAAGAGAGGCAAAATTAACACCGGCTTTTGCTCCAAACCTTACATTTTGAGCATTAATTGTATTTAATCCGAATACTGCCAAAGCAGCTACTAGTAGTAGTTTTTTCATAATATAATTAGTTTTTAATTAGTTAAGAACATAAATATACTAAAAAATTAACATATTATAAAAAACAACCATTTAACAATCAGTTAATTATGACTAAAAAATAAAAAAGCAGGAGCTATCAACTCCTGCTTTTCTTATAATTAAGTGTTTCACTTCTTAGAATGAAAATCCTGTAGAAACTGCAAATACTGAATTTTTCGCATCACTATCAATTAGTAAATCTTCATTGTTAAAGACATCGGTTAAGCCAAAGTTGTAGCGAGCGTTTACAAAGAAACCTGAATTAAATTGATAACCAGCACCTAGTCCTACTGAAAAATCAATGTCATTAATCGCATCTTCATCTATTGGAGTCGAACCAGAATTAAAATCATCTGGATCACTATCAATTTCATTTTTTACATTGAAACCAATCTGTGGACCTGCTTCGGCATATAACCCTTTAAATAAATACAATTTTGCCATTACTGGCACATTTATATAGTCTAATTGTACTTCTGTATCGTCTGCATTTTCTCTGCTTACCAAGTCAAAGCCTTGTCCTGAGTATAAAACTTCAGGTTGTACAGAAAAACGTTCGGTTACTGGAATTTCTACAAACGCCCCTAAATGAAAACTGGTTCTACCTTCAGGATCATCAAAGGCGTCAAAGCCATCCCCAGAAAAGGAAGAGAAATTTACACCACCTTTGGCTCCTAATCTTACTTCTTGTGCTTGTGTTGCTGTTACACCAAATACTGCTAATACAGCAATAAAAAATACTTTTTTCATAGTCTTTGTTTTTTAAATTTTGAACAAATCTAAAGTCAGGACTACAAAAAAAGTATTAAGAAAATTATAAGCTTTTATTAAAAGCTCTTAAAGGAAACTATAACCCAATGATACTGTGTAAACACTGTTTTTACCAAATTTAAATTCATCTTCTTCGCCAACATCCGTTAAACCAAAATTGTATCTTCCTTCAATTCGAAGACCTAGCGGCAAGTCGTATCCAAGCCCCACAACTCCAGACAAATCGAAGTCTTTAGTTGCAGCATCGTTAAAAATCTCTCCGAATAATGATTGAGAGTTGTCATCAACTATAAAACCAAATTGAGGTCCTGCCTGAATATTTAGGCCTTTGAAAACATAAAATTTAACAACTATAGGTGCATTAATATAGTTTAAATCGAATTTTTCTCCCTCAAACTCTGCCCCCTGCTGTGAATATAATAGGTCGGCTTGAAAACCTACATTATCACTAAATTTTGCTCCTACAAAAGCACCTGCAACAAAACCGGTACGATTATCTAAATTTGAAGCATCATTTAATGTGGCAAAGTTAACCCCAGCTTTAATACCAAGGTCGATACCTTGTGCTTGGGTGGTTGTAATAGTTATTAGTGCCAATGCGGCAAAAATTAATTTCTTCATAGTATTTATAAATTTTAAAGTTAGGTTTATATTACAATGCAAATAACGTGAATGT
>Ga0209309_10001471_pt1 | contig 23515 bp, 21 predicted proteins | sample COGITO_mtgs_1204_2_FD_184807 | JGI IMG/M metagenome (GOLD analysis project Ga0209309, IMG submission 184807) | Pelagic marine microbial communities from North Sea - COGITO_mtgs_120412 (SPAdes) (version 2) | ecosystem: Environmental > Aquatic > Marine > Epipelagic ... | reverse complement strand
TCCTCGGTTAATTTTCATATTGTAAATGGGCATTTCATAGTAATTTTTTTTTCTAAAAAGCTAAAGGTACCAAAAACAAAATTTTATCTAAAAAATTTGCTTGCCAATTATGAAGTTTATGTATATTTGCACTCCTTTTGAAATAAAAAAAGAATGTATTGAAATGCGGGCGTGGTGGAATTGGTAGACACGCTAGACTTAGGATTTATCCAAATAAAAAGTGTTAATTTGCACTTTATGCGGGTGTGGTGGAATTGGTAGACACGTCAGACTTAGGATCTGATGCCGCAAGGTGTGGGGGTTCGAGTCCCTTCACCCGCACAAAAAGCCGAAGAGAAATCTTCGGCTTTTTTATGTCAAAATTTGACCTAAATATTACTCGGGTACAACATAGGTACAACATTTTGGTTTTTTTCTGAAGCGAATTGGCTTTAGTGCTATATCCTTTCATTTGATACCAATTCCTATTTTCTGTACTGGGGATTAATAAATTCTATGTTTTCCGAATATTTTTTATCCGATAGAGAGGGATTTATTATCATACAATATACCCGCAAGGTAAACTCGTAAAATACTTCCATCAAAAGACTACGGCATAAAGCCGACGCTTCTTCCACTACTCATTTATTCCGTTTCCTTTTGAGCCAAGATTTTATCTTCCGTTTAGTTTCTGCTCAAATATTGTTTAATCAAAAATTTGAGTATTATGACAACAAAAGCGAGTACCACAAAGAAACGCAGTAGAACGAAATCTACTGCCAAGAAAGAAGTAAACGGAAAGAAATCATCCGTACTTCAAATTCAGAACTTACCGTTGGGCAACATTAAGCCTGACCCTAAGCAACCGAGAAAGACCTTTGATGAGAAGCAGCTACAACAGCTCTCGGATAGCATCAAGGAATTTGGTGTATTACAACCAATTACTGTTCGCAAATCTGGAAAGGGTTTTATCATCGTTATGGGCGAAAGAAGATTTCGCGCAAGCAAAATGGCGAATAAGCAAACAATTCCCTGCATTGTGAGAAACTATGAGAATAATGCTATTCTGGAAGTTCAAATCATTGAGAATCTGCAAAGACAAGATGTAGAACCTACCGAAGAAGCCGAGGCTATTGCTTACCTAAGCGAGAAATATGCACCTACCGAAATTGCAAAGCGATTGGGCAGAACGGATAACTTTATCAGACAACGTCTAAAATTGGCAGGTTTGATAGAAGGCTTCAAGCACTTTGTCCGCAATGGCGAAATGACCATTTCATTGGGTGTAGGTGTCGCACTTTTTGCACCAGAAGAACAACAAATGATGTTGGAAACGATGGGCGAGGATTTCAATACGCATCAAATAAATAGGATGATTAAGGACCAGACCTATGACTTAGAAAAGGCATCTTTCGATGTAGCTGATAAGAAATTAGTACCGAAAGCAGGCTCTTGTATTGAATGTCCATTTAATGCGGCAAATCAAGGCAATCTGTTCGGCGAGGGTAAAATGGTCTGCACAAAATCAGCTTGTTTTGAAACGAAGAAAAGTAAATCATTCTTGAACCTGATTGAGAAATCCAAGAAAGAGAATATTCTACTGATTCCTGAAATTAGACAATATTGGGCAGATGACGAAAACAATCAGCTCATTATTTCACAGTTGGAAAAAAATGGCTTGAAGGTCTATCTTCTCGATGATGTTGAAATAATCGAAGAACCAATTAAGCCAACAATAGAGGCCATCAAAATAGAATATCAACATTACGATTATTCTGAAGATGAACTAAAAGCTGAGCTTAAGGAAGCCATTGAGAACTACGAAAAAGAATTGAAAAATTACAATTCAGCAACTGACAATGGATTTGTAAACGGCATCGTGTTCCATCCTGAGACCTACCAGAACAAAGAAGTGTTTGTCAAGGTAATCGAGAAATCAAAAGATGAAGTAACTGATTATTCAGCACCATTGGCCAACAGAAAAATGGCAGATTGCACACCTGAAGAACAGATAATTAAAATCAACGAAAGGGAAATCCGCAAGAAGCAAATAGAGAACAACAAGCAATTTGAAGAAGTTGTCCAGATGATTCGTGAGACCAAATACATCGAAACGAAGAAGACACTTTCCACAGACGAAATGGTGGCATTCTCAATATCGCTTTTTGAAAATAATGTGGACTATATGAGCCAACAAAAGTATTTCTCAAAGTTCTTGGGCGACACGTCCAAGATGACCAAAGTTGAAATGGTCGAGAATTTCAAGAAGAAATTCAAAAAGGAAATCTTTCACAAGCTGATACGCTATATGCTTACAAAGCAAGTGCATTTTGGCGAAAGCAATCACGTGAATAACCTGACGAACATTTCATTCTACAATGCGATGCAGGGATATTACAAATCCGAGATTGCTGGCATTGAGAAGGAATATGCCGAAAAACGAGACAAGCGTGAAGCACGTTTGAAAGAGCGCATCACAGTCCTTGAAAAGAAAATTCAGGAACTGAACGATTAGCTTTTGTTGTTTGAAGAAGGGTCGGCATTCGTGCTGGCCCTTTTTCTTTTTTATGATAGTTCCTAAAAAAACGCATTTATAAGGAAGGGGTTATCAATCAATAGATAGCGCAAAGGTAAACTCGTAAAATACACCCATCAAAAGACTACGGCATAAAGCCATCGCTGCACCCTACGCTCATTTATTCCGTTTCCTTTTGAGTTGAGATTTTAGCTTCCGTTTGGGTACTGCTCAAATATTGTTTAATCAAAATATATCATTATGAAACGAGTATCGGAAAAACCTAAAATTTCGCCAAAAGAGGCTGAAATACATTATCAGTCAAGTAAAGAAAATTACACTATTGAAAGTGCAGAAAGCCACTTGGCTTATTACAGAGAAAAACATCCAATCTATTATGCGGTGTTATTACAAAATGTTTAATCTAAAATTCAAAAGCTATGTATTTACAAAATTTGCAACAGGATGAAATCTTCGTTCCATCAGAAATGAAATCCTTAAAAACTTTGACACAGATGGAATCCCGACGAGGGCTCGAAAACGTCATCATCTCAAATGGCAAAATCGTTAACGTGGTATCTAACAGTTATGGCCACATTCCAAATCAATTGTTCTTCAGAAAAGCTGAGGAAATGCTAACCGATGCCCAGTTGAACTTTCACAAGCGCACCATCAACAAAAATGACCGGTCGTTCATTACCGATTTTATCATCGATGACAAAAGCCAGTTTACGGTTAAGAATGATAAGGACTTGATACTACCAATGCTTCGGTTCAAGAACTCGTATGATGGTAGCGAAAAGACCTCTGGCCATTTTGGGTTTTATAGAGAAGTGTGTTCAAACGGTCTGCACGTTTCACAGGCTGAAATTGAGTTTTCCATCAAACACAGTAAAAACAACACTCATCTTATATTGCCAAGGTTGAACAATCTATTCGACAAGTTTCTGGATAATGAATTCTATACCATTACCAAGAAATTTGATAAGATGAAGGAATTTAAAATCATCGACACACAGGAATTTGTAAAAGCAGTTCTCGATAAGACTAAGCTCTTTAGATACGAATGTAGCGATAAGAACAGTGACCCTTCAAAAAAGTCTCGTGAAGTTCTTGAAATATTGAATTACGAAGCCTTGTTGCTTAATGAAGAGCCTAATCTCTGGTTGGGTTACAATGCGTTCAATGCAGTATTGCACCATACGTTGAAAAAAACCTTTGGCCAACAGGAACGATTGGATAAAAAGTTGTTCGATGAAGTTTATGCAATGTCATAGTATAGCATCAATAAAGGTTCATCCAGTACCTCAAACTGGATTTTTTCTTTTTTGAAAAGAACATTTAATTAATGTTAGTCGAGCGTCAATTTTTCCAGACAAGAAATATTACTATCTTTGTATTTAATGCAAAAAGCAAATAAAATATCAGTATTTTTCTTTCTGGGCTTGTTTAGCCTTATGATGTTGCATCAGGTTTTTCCGCATTTGCATCATCAGCACGAGGACTTGCATTCCCATTCAGATATTGCACATAGTGACGAACATCCTCATCACGATAATGATTCTCAGGACAAAGAATATTCCTCTTCCGGTTTTCTCGGGTTCATTATGGATTCGCACGTCCATTCGACGGTTGCCAGCGACGTTCTTGTACTTAAAAGAAATACGGTCGAACAGCACACCAATATTGATAAAGATATAGCAAAAGCTTCGTTTGGAATTCAACAAATTTTTTTAATTGGTAATAGGCAACATACCAGACCACCTATTTATCATCCTCCAAACAACTATTTCAATCCCTCTCTTTCTTACCTCGATACACGAGGCCCTCCTACTTTAGGTTAATCACTTAGGAAAATAGTATCGTTACGGTGCTGTTTTCTTTCTAAAATTCAGACCTGTCTGCCGACAGGTAAGATTAAACCTAAAATCACAAACAATGAATAAATACATCGTATCCGCGATTTGCGGATGCCTGTTCTTTGTTAATGGTTTCTCGCAGGACAAAAACCTAGTGGAACTACTCAATGAAATAGAACAGAATAATACAGAGTTAAAGGGTTATCAATCCTTTATTGAAAGTCAACAACTCGAAAACAGGAGCAACAACAATTTACCCGACCCACAGCTTTCCGGTTATTATCTACCTTTTGGTGATAATGCATCTGGAGATTATACCGAATACGAAATATCACAATCTTTTGAGTTTCCAACGGTATATGCTGCTCGTAGCAAATGGAATACGTCTAAATCACAACAGTTAGAATCCGCCTACGCTAAGAAGAGGCAGGAAGTTTTATTAGAAGCAAAAAAGTTGCTGATTCAACTTACTTCTTTAGAAAAACAGAAGGCGATTCAAGCCCAAAGAAGAACTCAGAGCAAGCAGGTCTTTGATCAAATTAAAGAGCTTTTTGAAAAAGACCAAGTAGGTGTTTTGGACTTGAATAAAGCTAAAATTGTTTGGGTTCAAGAGCAGTTTGTACTGGAACAAACTAAAAGCGAAATCCAAATTTTGCTTTCCAAACTCAAAACCTTGAACGGCGGCAATGAAATTAGTGGCATTTCAGCAGGAATTATTTTGCCCATTGAGGTTAAAGCGATAGAAAGCCTTTGGCAAGAAAAATTAGATAATGACCCTTTATTAGGCGAATTAAAAGCCAACGAAACTGCTTCACTTCAAAAAGTAAAATTGGAAAAAAATAAGGTATTACCAAACCTAGCACTTGGCTATAATTACCAAGGTATTAACGGTAGTCATTATTCTGGTTTTTATGGTGGCATTTCAATTCCGCTTTGGAGTAGTAAAAACAAAGTAAAAGCTGCCGAAGCCAATTATGAGTATCAGCAATCCAATACTGAGGTCTTCACTTCCTTGCTTTACGCACAATTTCAGGAAACCTATAATCAATATGAGTTGATGCTTGAAAAATACAAAGAGTATCAGTCCACTATGGATAATTTAAATAGCGAACAACTGCTTTTTAAAGCTTATATGTTGGGCGAGTATTCGTTTATGGATTATTACGTGGAGCTTCAGTTTTACCGAACAGCAAAAGATAAAATGTTGCAAATGGAAAAGGAACTGCAACTGCTGCAAGGACAATTATTAAAACATCAATTATAAATTTTAAAAACATAAAATTATGAACATTTCAAAAACCATATTCGCAATTGCAATCGCCTCAACTTTTTTGGTAAGCTCTTGTAGGGATACTAAAACCGAAAGTACTGACGACCACGGCCACGAGCATAATCCTGATGGTAGCCATATGGACGATGAATCCATCGAACAGGAAGAGTTTAAGGTAGGAACCGATTCTATGAAAACAAAGCCGGATGACCACGGCCACGACCACGATTCAGACGGTAATCATTCGGATGATAATTCTGAAACCCACAAACACGATGATGGTGCAGAACACCACGACCATTAAAAAAGTAATAGATATAAAAGATGAAATATATTTTAATAGTGCTCGCCTTTTTGGCAATGTCCTGTAACAACAAGGCAGAAGATGCACACGCACACAATGAAGATGGCAGCCACGTGGGAGAAGAAATTCCACGCCTATCACATACCCTTTGGACGGATAAGACCGAACTGTTTGTAGAATTCCCAGCCTTAATAGTCGGTAATCCAAGCAGATTTGCAGCCCATTTTACGGTTTTGGACAAGCATAAGCCTGTTCGGGAAGGTTCGGTTACCGTCAGTTTGATTAAGGATGATAGAGGCATTCGCAATACGGCAGAAGCACCTTCATCCCCAGGCATATTTTCGCCTGCCATTCAACCTAAAGAAGCTGGTAAGTATCAATTGGTTTTTGAACTTAAAACGCCAGACTATTCAGATAAAATAACGATTGACGATGTTACGGTTTATGCCAATATGGATAAAGCCATACAAGCTTTGGGTGCTGCCGAAGATGATGGGAGCATTTCGTTCTTAAAGGAACAGGCTTGGAAAATCGATTTTCAAACGGCGCCCGTGGTTTCAGGTAAAACTTACGATGTCATCAACACCTCTGGTGTTTGGATGCCTTCGCCCGGTTCTGTAAAGTCCTTGGCAGCAAAGTCCAATGGTGTAGTTGACTTCAAAGTAAGCAACCTTACGGAAGGTACAGCGGTTAAGAAAGGCGAGCTCTTAATGAGTTTGAACAGTCAGGGTTTGGCATCCAACAATTTGAGCACCGATATCGCTTCCGCGAAAGCGAAATTCCAACAGGCCAAATCTGAATACGACCGAAAGAAAGAGCTCTACGAATCCAAGATTGTCCCTAAATCGGAATTCGAGAAAGTGGAGAGCAACTTTGAGATTGCCAAAGCCAACTATCAATCATTGGTATCGGGCGTTTCAGGAGGCAGCAAACAAATTCGCGCGCCTTTTGATGGCTTTATCAAATCCATAACGGTTTCCAATGGCGATTACGTAGAACAAGGCGTGGCACTTGTAAATATTGGAACGCATCAATCCAAAGTTTTAAATGCACAATTAGCACCCAACTACGGACTAACAATGGAGAACGTACAGGGCATTTGGTATCAAACTAAAGATGGGCAATGGAAAAGTGTAACCGAAGCAGATGGTAAAATTCTTTCCATTGGTAAAAATGTAGAACGTGAAAACCCGTTGATTTCAGTTTTTGCACAAGTAAATGCAGAGGTCGATATGCCAGAAGGAAGCTTAACGCCCGTGCAAATTGCAATGGGAAATGCGACCCAAAATACTATGATTCCTGTAAATGCCTTATTGGAAGACTATGGAAGCTATTCTGTTATCGTGCAACTTTCGGGCGAAAGTTTTGAAAGGCGGCCCGTGAAAATAGGAAAGCGCAATGGCGAAAATGTAGAAATAGTTCAGGGCTTGCAAGTTGGCGAAGTGGTGGTAACCACAGGCGCATACCAAGTTAAAATGGCTTCAATGTCCGGTTCGACACCCGCACACGGTCACGAACATTAAAAACGAAGAGAAATGTTAAACAAAATATTATCAATTTCACTTCAAAACAGACTGCTCATTCTATTGGGTGCGGTCGCATTGAGTGTATTGGGCGTGTATTATGCACGTACAATGAACGTCGATGTATTCCCAGACCTTACAGCGCCTACGGTAACCATTCTTACCGAAGCGCACGGAATGGAATCTGAAGAAGTAGAAAAATTAGTGACCTATCAATTGGAAACAGCCTTAAACGGTTCGCCAAATGTGAGACGAATCCGTTCGTCATCAGCAGCTGGAGTTTCCATTGTTTGGATAGAATTTGAATGGGGAACCGATATTTATCGAGCACGCCAAATTGTAAGCGAACGCATCCCAATGGTACGGGAAAATTTGCCCGAAGGAATCGGAGCGCCAACAATGGCACCTATATCATCCATTATGGGCGAAATAATGCTGTTGGGCGTGACGTCCGATAGCTTATCGCCAATGGAATTAAGAACCTTATCGGATTGGACAATTCGCCCACGTATAAAAGCGATTGGTGGTATTGCAAATGTGGTAGTTATTGGGGGCGATTATAAGCAGTATCAAGTATTTGCCAATCCTGAAAAGATGAAGCATTACGATGTGAGCCTTTCAGAATTGGTAGAACACGTTAAAGAGGCAAACCAAAATGCACCGGGCGGAATCATCAATCAATATGGAAATCAATATATCATAAAGGGAAGCGGTAGAGCCTATGCGCTGGAAGATTTACAGGAGGCTGTTCTCAAGGAAGTGAACGGACAAACCATCAAAATAAAAGATGTGGCAACGGTTCAGATAGGTGCTGCCGATAAGATTGGCGATGGTTCATTAAATGCAAAACCAGCTGTTATTCTGACCATTTCAAAACAACCAGATGTCAACACATTGGAACTGACGGACCGATTGGACGAAGCTATTGCCGATTTGGAAAAAACCTTGCCAAAAGGTGTCAATATTAAAAGTCAAATCTTTAGACAGTCCGATTTTATTGATGCTTCCATTAGCAATCTAAATATGACCCTTTTAGAAGGTGCATTTTTTGTAATGATTATCCTCTTCATCTTTTTAATGAATTGGAGAACGACCTTAATTTCCTTGTTGGCAATTCCAATTTCATTATTGGTGTCCATCATCATTTTAAAATGGTTGGGCTACACCATTAACACGATGAGTTTAGGTGGTATGGCCATTGCGATTGGTGCATTGGTGGACGATGCCATTATTGATGTGGAAAACGTCTATAAACGCTTGCGCGAAAATATCAGAAAACCAAAAGCAGAACGGGAATCGACAATTAAGGTTGTGCGAGATGCTTCCGTGGAAATACGAAGTTCTATCATCATCGCTACACTTATCATCATCGTTTCATTTGTCCCCTTGTTCTTTTTAAGCGGAATGGAAGGACGTTTATTACAACCGCTGGGAATCGCATTCGTTACTTCTGTTTTAACCTCATTGATTGTAGCTGTAACCGTAACCCCAATTTTGTGTTCCTATTTGTTGAACAATGAAAAATTGTTGAAGAAACAATCCGAAGGAACCCGTGTGGAACGTTGGTTACAGAAACATTACGGTAACCTCTTGGAACGTGCGACCAAAATTCCGAAAACCATTATTGGAACTACAGTAATTGCCTTTATCATAAGTCTTTTAGTGTTAACCCAATTGGGTAGAAGTTTTCTGCCGGAATTTAATGAAGGTTCTTTGGTCATTAGTGTGGTTGGCCCACCAGGAATGTCTTTGGAAGAAAGCAATAAGACCGGTAAGTTGATTGAGACCCTATTACTGGATATGCCCGAGGTGGAAGTGGTAACACGAAGACAGGGACGTGCCGAACTGGACGAACACGCACAAGGTGTTAACGCTTCGGAAATTGATGTACCTTTTGTTCTCGAAGATAAAACCAAGGAAGAATTTTTTGAGGAAGTACGAAATAAATTGAGCATCGCACCTGGTGTTAATATCACATTGGGACAACCCATCGCACACCGTATTGACCATATGCTTTCAGGTACGCGAGCCAATATTGCCATAAAAATATTCGGTTCAGACTTACAACGTTTGTTCGAGGTAGGTAAAAGCGTAGAACAGAATATTAAGGATATTGATGGATTGGCAGACGTTGCAGTTGACCAACAAATAGAAGTACCGCAGATACGCATTAAGCCCAAGCGTCAAATTCTCTCGGCCTATGGAATGACCGTGGGTAATTTAATGGAACAGGTAGATATTGCTTTTGCAGGCGAAGAGGCTGGCGAGATTTATGAAGGGCAACAGTATTTTGATTTGGTGGTTCGCTATGAAAAACCGTTTCGGGATAATATTGAAACCATCGGGAATACTTTAATTAGTTTGCCGAATGAAGGTCAGACCACTTTGGGCGAACTGGCAACCGTTCAGTCCGTAAGCAGCCCAAACACAATTAATCGAGAAGATGTACAACGTAAAATCGTTGTCGCTGCCAATGTTCAGGGCAGGGATTTGAGGAGTGCCGTGGAGGAAATACAGGAAGTGGTTTCCAATAATGTGAATATGCCGGAAGGCTACCGAGTGCAATACGGCGGACAGTTTGAGAGTGAGTCTAAGGCCTCGCAGTTACTTTTGATAACCGCCATCATTGCCATAGCGATTATTTTTCTATTACTCTATTATGAATTCAAGGATGTAAAACTGGCATTCGTAGTATTGATAAATCTGCCTTTGGCATTAATTGGTGGAATCTTGATCGTCTATTTTACATCGGGAATCATAAGCATTGCAGCAACCATTGGTTTTATCAGCCTTTTCGGAATTGCTACTCGTAACGGTATTTTATTAGTATCACGATATGAAGATTTACGAAAGGAAGGCGAACAAGGGTTTCAGTTGATTAAAGCAGGAGCTTTGGATAGATTGAATCCCATCTTAATGACTGCCTTTACCACAGGTCTGGCATTGATACCATTGGCCTTAAAAGGTGGCGAACCTGGAAGTGAAATACAAAGCCCGATGGCGGTAGTTATTTTGGGTGGTTTGTTATCGGCTACTATTTTGAATTTGATTGTGATTCCTTGCGTGTATCAGTTAGTTCTACAAAAAGAATAGTTAGCATAGCAATTCTAATTACAAAACCTTCTTACTCTGGTAGGAAGGTTTTTTTATGCCATTACATCTACAATCCCATTCAGCACATTCCCCTACATTCCACGCTTACCTGCCGAAAAAGGCAGGCAACCACTTCATTTCGGGAAAAGAGCTTCACTAAAAATATCTTGGACACAAACCCCAATTTCAGCTTTCCATTCCGTTAACCCTTTCCGCTATGCTGGAAAGGAACACTTCATTCCCGCGCCAAAATTGTGAATAGAGTCCGCCTTTCATCGGAAAGCCATCACTTCGGTTTTCTTAACAGGATTTTCGGCGCGGTCTTCTTGAGTCCTTACTCGAAAATCCTTAAAAACCGAACCGCTGTCTTACACATTTTAAGGGGTTTATAATGGATAAAGCCTTTGTTGTTTTTCGGGACAACGAAAAACAGGCAGTGCATAACCAATTCTACATTAAACCCAGCCACTCATTTCGCTTAACTGTCGGTACGCTCAAATCGTAACCGGCTTTAAAAGAATTGCTAATGCCCTTATGGAACTTGTCAAGACTGAACGAGTTTTAGTGAAAAATAAGGTATCTACTTCCTTGAAATTCCAAGGAATTTACTACGTCGCAAACACACCTGATTTATTCCCTAAAAGTCTTGACAAAACCCACTCTATCCATTGTGCGATGCACGAAAGAAAAGAACAAACACCCCTTAAAATTTAATCTGAATTGAAAAGGGAAATATTAATCAAGCCTGTAAAGGGCATTTAAAACAATGTATTATGAGTACTATTAGAAATCACGTACAGTTGATCGGAAACGTTGGCCAAGAGCCACAAATCACGAACCTTGAAAGCGGCAAAAAGGTAGCCCGTTTTTCACTCGCCACCAATGAGTATTACAAAGATACCAATGGCGAAAAAGTTCAAAACACCGAATGGCACACGATTGTAGCCTGGGGCAAAACTGCCGAAATTATCGAGAAATATGCCGGAAAGGGTAAGGAAATCGGGGTAACGGGAAAATTGAAATCCCGAAGCTACGAGGATAAGGACCGTATCAAAAGATATGTTACCGAAGTGGAAGCCAACGAAATCCTTTTACTTGGAAGTAAAGACAAGTAGAATTTAAAATTAAAGAGGGCGTAACCGTCTAAAGATGCGCCCTCTTTTTCATTATTAACTCCATAAATAGAAATCAAAATGAAAGCACAAGTTAACGAAATTCAAGGGGGTTTACAACATTTTCACGGTTCGGAAACCATATTTCAAATCCCATTATTAAAAACCCGATACACCAACGGACTGAAATATTTGGCGGAAGCTGCGGAATGTTTTTGGCTGATTACCGATACCTCCGCATTTGCCAAAACCTTGATGGATAAAACCTATTTTGTAACCATCGACTTTAAAAGATTGCCCAAGGAAAGACAGGATTATTCTGGGTACGAAGCAGAGATTATTTACAGCGATGGAAACGGGAACATTTTTGGAAAACACGGTTATCGGATAACGGATTTTCCATTGGATGAACTGCGGTTGTTTTTTGTGGATAATACGCTGATGTTACCAAGCGAATATTAACCCGTTCAAAAACCTAAAAGTTATGATCTATCTAAATTTTTCAGACCTGAACGGGGAAGCCCAAGAACGCCTTTTGGAAAGTTCAAAAAAGGACGTTGAGCAAAAATTTGGCGATGATATCCGAAATTACGCAAAGGAACATTGCACCAATTTTGAGGTGATGATCGAAGAGGAAGCACTACGGAATCTGTACAGTTATACCTATGTGTTCAATATCTGAAATCTGCTAAATAAGAACGGAAAGGCCTTTGAAATTTCAAGGGTCTTTTTTCATTCTGTTGGCATCAATTCAATAAAAAGCCTTATCTTTATTTCGCTGAAATTCAGCATTCAATTTTACGCAGGGGTATCCATTTTTTGACTTTCGCCGATAACCCTGCCCATCGAAAAATCACATAACGGGAAATTTTTTCCTGAAATTGGCAATTGGCATTTAGCCAAATTGTACGAAATTTTTGTCCCGCCGGGCGGGACGAAAAGGAGTAGCAAGAGGGTAACACGCGTTGCGGTGTTACATGTTTTATTTTTATTTTAATCTATTGATTATTAGGTGTTTAATATTAATCAAGATTTTAAAATTTCTACAATTTGCGTCAAATACCTTTGAAACACTTGTAAACAGGGATGGATTTACGTCAAATCTTCAAAAAAGCGAAAGAAAATGGACTCATTCATCACCATCCGATTTAAACGGAAAACCGCCAAACGGTTTCAAGAATTTTCCAAAATGCATTTTAAAACACATACGGAAGCAATGGAGACCATACTCGATTTTTTCTTCTATAATGAGATTTCACCAAAGGAAAACCTAGGGCCGACCGGACGTACCATCGAAGCCAAACTCCTCAAAAGGATCAATGCCGTTATCGCCATTATGCGCGACGTGGAAAAAACACAAACCAAACCGACCGTAGCCATGCTACAATCCCTTTTTGAAGTGGAGGAACCCAAAAAGAAACCGCTGATTCTGGAAAAGAAACATGCTGAAGAAAATAAAGAAATCAGATTCCGGGAAAAGAAAAATACTACCGGCGAACTTTAAAATCTTGGACTATGTACATCACCATTACACCTCAAAATTTAAGTAAGAATTTCTCGCAGAGTTCCAAAGATTTTGTTGGCTATCTAGAGAAAGAAAATGAAGGTCTGCAAAAAGAGGAAATGGAACACTTTTTTAATCAATACGGTGACGAGATTTCAGCTGAAGAAGTGGTCAAAGAAATAGATGGAAACACAGCTAAACTGAAAAAGAAAGAACCAAAATTCTACTCCATCACAATCAGTCCTTCCCAATATGAATTGCGAAAACTTCAAAACAGTAGTACCGATTTAAAAAAATATACCCGTGAACTGATGAAGGACTATGCAGCAGCTTTCAATAGAGAGATCAACGGACAACCCGTAAGCATAGATGATATAAAATATTATGCAAAGATTGAACAGCAACGAACGTTCAAGGGAACAGATATTCAAATCAAAGAAAACCAACCGTATGCCACCCAAATACTTCAGCTCAAAACTCAAATCAAAAACATCCGAGAAGGAAGGGCTCAAGGAACTATCAATAGTTTACAGAAAAAAATTGTCAAGTTGGAAAGAGATGCACCGCACCAATTAAACGGCAAACGGATTGTTCAAGGAATGGAAAAACCGGGAAACCAAAGCCACATCCATATCATTGTGAGCCGTAAAGATGCTTCCAATTCAGTCAGTCTCTCCCCCGGGAGTAAATACAGAGCTTCCGAAGTGGAGATGCACGGTAAAAAAGTGAAGCGGGGCTTTGATCGGGATGCTTTTTTTGTCCAAGCTGAAAAGACTTTTGACAAGACTTTTGGCTACAAACGCAACTTTGTAGAAACCTATAATGCACGCAAAGACTTTATAAAAAACCCAAACCGATATTTTGCTGCATTGATGAACTTGCCCGCCAATGAAAAGGCAATGGCGTTTAAAATGATTTCAAAATCCGGACTGCCAATTGCTCCCAGTATTCCTGTAAGTCAAGCGCAAATTGCCCTCCGGGTTTTTAAACGGTTACGGCGTGGCGCCGAAGTGGCCATCAAATCAAGTTCCATCGGAATCTAAACGTATGCAATTAGACAATCTCATAACTATACTTTTACCTATTGGTTTAGCCAGTATCGTTTTCTATGTGATGTTTCGCATAAGCAAGCATGCCTTCCTTTTGAATAACTTACTGCTTTTATTTTTTGTATGTTCTATTTCTGAAGGAAAGGAAATAGCCCCCACCCTACTTTACTTCGCCTGTCCGCTACTATTAATTAATACGGTTCTATATGTTTTCCTGCATAAATCAGAAAAAACCCTAAAGAGTAACCGTACCTATCAAGTCAATTTCGCTACTACCCGAGGAAACTTCAAACTGGATAATATCAAACGGGGGGCGTCCATCATCGGTTCCGCCGGAAGTGGTAAAACAGAAAGTGTAGTATACGGGTTTTTAAAGCATTTTAAAAAGTACAATTTCTGCGGAATTATCCACGATTACAAAGATTTTGAACTTACAGAAATGGCATATCCCCTTTTCAAGGATAGTGATATCCCATTTAAGGTCATTTCCTTCGATAAAATCATTCACAGGGTCAATCCTATCGCGCCAAGGTATTTAGAGAATGAGGAAAGCGTAAATGAAGTTTCAAGAGTATTGATTGAAAATCTTTTGGAGCAACGGGAAAGTGGAACCACCGGTACCACCAAATTTTTTAATGACGCCGCAGAAGGATTGATCGGTGGCTTAATTTGGAAATTGAAAAGTACCTACCCACAATTCTGTACCCTGCCCCATTTGATAGCGGTGTATCAACTATTGGACACCGATAGCCTGGTCCGGTTTTTGGAAACCAACACTACATCACGGGCAATGGCAGATGCATTTATTAGTGGTAAAGATTCCGATAGGCAGACCGCTGGTGTCAAAAGCACCTTGGCCAATGCCCTTAAGCGCATTAGCACACAACGAATCTTTATGGCACTTTGTGCCGATGAAGTACCATTGAATATTAATAATAAAGATAATCCTGCCATCATTTCGGTAGTGAACAATCCCAAATATGATACATCCTATTCGCCGGTAATCGCCACCATTATTCACACCATTACCAAACAAATGAGCCTGCGCAGTCAAAGACCGTCCTTTCTATTAATGGAAGAGGCTCCTACCCTACGCCTGTTGAACATGCACCGTATTCCGGCAACCTTACGGAGTTATGATATTGCCACCATCTACGTAATGCAGGACAAAATTCAAAATGATATGATGTATGGCGATAAGGCGAGCAAAGCTATTTTGAGCAATCTATCCTATCAGTTTTTTGGTAAGGTAAACGACCCGGATACCGCCAAATACTATGAACGTTTCTTTGAATTAGTTAAACAACCAACCAAAAGTATAAGTAAAGCAGCAAATTTTTTCAAATCAGACACCCGAATTACAAAAGGAGAAAAAGAGGTTTCTAAAAGGAGGGCTGACACTTTCTTTAGACTCAAACAAGGTGAATTTGTCACCTTTGCTGATGGGAAAGATAAGAAGGTACGGTTTCGTTTATCTAAAATTCAAAGAGCAATTCCTAATAAATCCAAACAGTATTTTCAGGCAGATTTAGCGGCTAATTTTAGACGGGTATATGATGAGGCGAAGTCAATATTTGAAAGATAAACATATTCTAATAAATACTTAAGGGATTATAATATGAAAGTAGAAAGTATTTTTGAAAACTTAATGACTGTTAAATTTTACGTAAATTGTACCACTTAATTAAATCCTCAGAAATTATTATGCGCATAGATATTGCAGGAAAAGTTCGTGAAAAAAAATTAGCCAGCAATAAAGCTTTACTGCCATTATTCGAAGCTCTTGTAAATTCTATACACGCTATTGAAGAGCTTAAATCTGAGAATCCAGGTCTAATTGAAATAGAGGCTGAAAGGCTTCCACAAGAGAATTTAGGTAGTGAAATCAACGATTCTGATTTTGAAAAGAAAAAACCAATTATTGCATTTAAAATAACAGATAATGGTATTGGATTCAATCCAGATAACTGGGATTCTTTCAATTTAGCTCATTCCAGTTATAAATATAATAAGGGAGGAAAAGGAATTGGTAGAATCACTTGGTTAAGGGCTTTTAGTAGCGTAGAAATAGATAGTATCTATCGTCAAAATGGTCATTACAACCGTCGCAAATTTGAGTTTAAAATTAGTAAAGATGGAGTAGAAAATCCACAAGATTATAGAGTAGACGAATCAACCCCTGAAAGACGCACTACTGTTTATCTCAAAAATTTAAACGAGCGATTTCAACAATGGACTAATAGCGACATAGAAGATATTGCTATTAAAATCATAGAGCATTGTTTTAGTTTCTTTAGGGAATCTAATTGCCCAAGAATAATTCTAAAGGACAACTATGACGAAATTGTAGTAAATGATTATTTCAAAAATTACACGCGTAATTCTCTTGACAAAAAGAGCGCAAAGATAAAAGGTCAGAAGTTCGATTTTGAGGTGGTTAAAATGTACACCTCTAAGCCCGATAATAAAGTTCATTATAGAGCTCATCGTCGAGAAGTAATGAATGATAAGTTGACAGACTTTATACCTGAATTGAAGCAGCCTCTAACTGATGATGAAGGGGAAAAATTCTCTTTAGCAGTTTACGTTTCAAGTGATTATTTGGACAATAAAGTAAACGAAGAGCGTACTGAGATATCATTTTCCAAAGCAGACGAGTTTTTTCCAGATGAAATAGAAAAAATAGAGGTTAGTGAAAAGGCTGTAGAAATTGTTCGAGAGATCTATCAAAAATATATCAATGTTATAGAACAAGACCGACTTAAAAACATTAGGAAATTTGTAAGTAGACATCCCAGGTATCGATATTTAGAAAAGTATAAACTTAAAGAGCTAAAAAAGATTTCTTCAAATCTAGGTGGAAAAAAGTTAGAAATTGAACTCTTTAAACTTCAAAATGAACTAGAGAGGGACGTAAAGCGTGAGGCAAACAAGATGTTAGAATCTATTAAGGAAATTGACCATAAGGCTGCATTTGATGAAACTCATGCTGATTTATACAATAAGATTATTGAAGTTGGCAACTCTAAACTTGCAGAGTATGTTGTACACAGGTCTTACATTTTAAAGCACCTGAGTAAGCATCTAAAAAAATCTAAGAACGATAAATATTCAAAAGAGGAAATTATACACAATCTTATTTTTCCTGTAAAGAAAACATCTGATGAAATTCAACTAGAAGAACATAATTTGTGGGTAATTGATGAAAGATTAGCCTTTCACGATTATTTAGCATCAGATATTCCATTTACAAGTATCGAAAGGACAGAATCTACGTCGCTGAAAAGACCTGATTTAGTAGTGTTTAACAAAGCTCATTTACTTAATGAAAGTGATAACTATTCTTCAATTATAATTGTTGAATTTAAAAAGCCGATGAGAGATGATTATAGTGAAGCAGACAACCCTATAACCCAAGTATTGAATTATGTTATCGAAATTCAAGAAAACAATGCTTTAGACGCTAATGGTCGTCCAATAAATGTACGAAAAGGGACACCATACTATGCCTACATAATTTCAGACTTAACATCAAAATTAAGATCATTAGCTAAAAAAGCAGGTTTTACTGCACATCCAGATAATCAAGGTTTTTTCTCCTACAATAGTAATTTTGAACTTTACATAGAAATTATAAGTTTTGATAAAATGGTCAAAGATTCTAAAAAGAGAAATCAGATTTTATTTGATAAACTTAACCTACCTACCCTGTAATATCGAATTGTCGCCAATTCCCAATTATAGTTTTCCTAATTCGAAAATGTCTAGCGTCTAGTGGTCGTTAGCCAAATTTATTTCCCCGATTTAATATCACTATCTTTACTGTCCGATTTTATTTAAATAATGACCGAAACAAACCGCATAGAATACAAACGAGAACTTTCCAATGGACTTGAAAAAGAAGTTATTGCTTTTTTAAACTATCGCGAAGGCGGTATCATCTATATTGGTATTGATAAGGAAGGGAGCACTTACGGTTTGGCTGATGCGGATGGCGACCAATTAAAAATTAAGGATAGATTGAAGAACAATGTCCGTCCTTCAGCTTTGGGTTTGTTTGATATTGTAAGTGAAGAACGAGATGGCAAGAATGTCCTGAAAATCATTGTGGCGAGTGGTCCTGAAAAACCATATCATCTCAAAAAATATGGGATGAGCGAAAAGGGTTGTTTTATCCGTCTGGGTTCTGCAGCTGAGCCAATGCCACAAAAAATGATAGAGGAGCTGTTTGCCAAACGTACCCGAAATTCCATTAGTAAGATTAGGGCAGGTCGTCAGGATTTAAGTTTTAGCCAGTTAAAAATTTATTACGAAGAATCTGGACATAGTCTTGGTAAAGCCTTTGCAAAGAACTTGGAATTACTTACAGAAGATGGTGAATTCAATTATGCTGGCTATCTTTTGGCTGATAAAAACAATACTTCTATTAAAGTTGCCAAATATTCTGGTACCACCCGAACAGACTTAATCGAGAGTAACGAATATGGTCACGAATGTTTGGTAAAAACTACCAAACAAGTGATAGATAAAATTGCCGTCGAGAATAGAACCACCACGAAAATCACAGCCAAGCAAAGACAACAGGCTAACCTCTGGAATCCCATCGCATTGCGCGAGGCCATTATCAATGCCTTTGTCCATAATGATTATACTAATGAAATCACCCCAAAGTTTGAAGTTTTCAGCGATAGAATTGATATTACTTCATCAGGTGGTCTTCCAGAAGGATTAAGCAGACAGGAGTTTTTTGAAGGTTTTTCAGTCCCACGTAATAAAGAGCTGATGCGAATTTTTAAGGATTTGGAACTTGTAGAGCAATTAGGTTCAGGCATCCCTCGTATTTTGGAATATTATGGAAAAGAGAGTTTTAGTTTTTCTGAGAACTTTCTTAGAATGACTTTTATGACTAAAGCAACTGCTATTAAAAAAGGTGATGTAAAAGACAGTCAAATAGATAGTGTAACAGGTGGTGTAACAGGTGGTGTAACAGGTGGTGTAACAGATGAAGTGATTGATGCTACTGCAACACTTACTAAAAGACAAAAAGAGGTTCTTAAACTTATTACTACAAACCCTTTTATAACTTATAATGAAATAGCTGAAGCTTTAAGTATTAATGTATCTGCTGTCGGAAAACACATAACTGCCATTAAGAACAAAGGCGTTTTGATACGTCACGGCGGTACGCAGGGTTATTGGGAAATTACCCTCAATAAAAACTAAAATACCTATTAGAGCAATTCTTTGCTTGTCACTTTTCATAGGCTGTTTTCTTTGGGAGGTTTAAAAAATCATCTTTTTTCCATCGCAAGTATTATTATATTTCACTGAGGTTAATTCGCCGTCAACAGCTTCATCTAAAATTTCTGTGTCAATATCTTTATCAGAATTTCGACATCATATTTTGTTTGATGATCAAATTGGCATAACCTTCTGAAATGATATTTTTTTAGGGTAATCCAAATTTTAAAAAAAGCTTCCCGCCATAACCTTGAAGGTTTCAGAAGGGATTTTTTATATTTTCTGAACAAAAAGGCAACAAAAGTATTACCAAATGACTATTCTATTTAAAGTATAGTACTGTTAATTTGGGTAATTGATATATCTATGTGATATTTTAAGTTCAATATTGCGTTCGCCATCTTTTTCTTTCAATTCTAAAATCGCCCTACGATCGTTGGACAATGAGAACTTGGGCATGACATAAACAAACCGTACCATTTGATTTTTAATAATCTTACTAGGTAAACTATGTTTGTACAACGCTTCTTTATACAACCGCTGTAATGATTTTCTCTTTCCTTTTTGTCTTGTCTCGATTGAAAAATTCAAAAAATTCAAATCGTAATCTAAAGTAGAATTGTTTTTAATCTCAATAACGAAATACGATTCATCCTTATCAAAAACAATATTCTCAACGGTTAGGATAATCCCTTCGTTTCGTTTCTTAATCCGACCTATGCGCTGTTTTCTATTGAGAAGATACGAGCAGAATTTTTGGTAATAATAGGTTCTGTTATCTATACTTTCTTCAGAATTTACAGTCTGAACCGAATCACATAAAGTGGGTCTTTCATTACCGATACTCCCTGATAACGGAATGAAATAATTGAGCTTCGATATCCTCTCTTTATATCTTATGATATATGAAAAAACAGCTCCATTTTTATTTATTACCAAAAGGTTGCTTTCTTTTCCGGGCTTAGCCTGAAGCAGTCCTAAATATTGTTCGTTTTCACGGTTATAGGTAAATGCAAAATTATCTGAACCGGTTATGCCTTGGCGTATGGGTTCGGGAAAAAAAAGTGCCACATTTTTGGTGTCGTTGGCATAAATAGTGTCGAGAATATTTGCTGTTTGTGCTGTAGCCTGTAGCGAGCAGATTCTAAGTGAGAAACCTAAAATCAACACCGTTATTATTAAATTTATTGCTCTCATAATTTTGGTTTTAATATTAATCTGTAATTGTTCAATACCGTTACTTTTACGTTTCGGTTGCTGCGCCGTAGCACCTTTGTAATACCACTGACCTGTGGGACAGTAGGGATGTTAATGTCACCAATAACATCGTCCAAAACTTCAGTGGTTGCTTCTGCCCGGAAATTGTTTTGCACATAAATGCCTTCACTGCCATCCAGCAAATCAAATGCTTTGAGTTCTGTGGGATGATGATCGATGTTTTCAATCTCAATCAAGGCCCGGTTGGGCTGAAAGCTTATAAACCCAAAAACAAGAGTGTTCTTTTTTATCAACTTGCCATTTATCAGAGCCTCTTTGGTAAGACGCATTCGCAGTCTCGTGTTTGCTTTTACGACCTGATCACCATCTACGACCACATAAATGAATGCATCCGTATTGCCAAAGTTTGAAATCGCATTGGGTTTTGGAGAGGCTGCAAAAAATAATTGATGATTGAGTCCCAATTCCTTAACTTGAATTTTTTGTTCCCTTTTCACTTCAGCAGAATCAACTTTTACTACTTCTTTTTGAATCGCTTTTTTCCGTTCAAAATTTTGATACCGCTTCTCTGAATATTGAATTTTCCCAGCATTATATATACTATCTACGATACGTTTCTTTTCCCTTTCTGGTAAATCTGGATCGTAGAACCCCGAGGAATCAATCAGTTTTTCATCATAGATACTGGGGGCATTGTTTTGACGCACTTCCTTTAAATCGTTTATGGCATCCAATTTAGAATCGTACTCTTTTTGGTTTTCTTCCAAATCTGGCACTAAGGTCTGTTTAAGGCTTTCTGTTTCACTTTCATCGTCGACCATAACCATTACAGAATAGGAAATCAGGAATAGGAAAATTACGGCCAGTACCGATGCAAATACTATTTTATTCTTTTCTATTTTCATCAGATAGTTTTTTTAAAGTTTTTTCGAAGTAATCTGTAATCAACAACCCGTGTGGGTTATTCGGAAAGTTCCGGTCAACCACAATTAAATTTCCGGTTGAAACCAATTCATAAGTGTCGATGACAGACCCTCTGTTGATTTCAAAAATGGTAGTCGTCGTAAAACCATATCTACCATTATTATCGCTGACCTTGGAATCAATGCTCAGTACTTTTTGAACTAGTGAATACTGCAGCAACCTATTATAGACACCATCGGCTTTCTTCTGACGGTAGAGATTGTCCACAGAATTATTGCCTAGCCACAATGCCTTTTCTATATTGCGTTCATAATTGCTCGCATCAATATTATAGAAATAAGTATGGAACAAATTTAAATGTGCGAGAGCTTCTACCTTGAAATTTTCTTTTTGGGTCACGAGTTTCAGTGGAATGATACTGCCATCGGTATTGATGGCAAAAGCACTGTTGAGTGCTTTTTTATTGATATGAAAGACCATCCAAACTGAAAAGACACTGGACAACAAAGCACAGGCAACCACTGCCAATACTATAAATCGGTTTAATTTTAAGATTTTATATATATCCTTGTAAGGTGTTTTCATTCTTTATGGATTTAGTTCGTAAATAATCTGAGCGTAAAAGAAGTAGCGCGTCTATACAATTTGAATTTCAGGAAGACGATAAAGCCAACTGAACCCAATTGAACGACTGGTGCAAAAAAGCCTTGGCCAGTATTGGTTCCAAATAGACTTACCCAGAAATTGGTGTTGATTTCGGTATATAGTGCATTGATAAATATATTAACCAAGAAGAAGGCCGGCACCAACATATAAACAGCTGCGTACAATTTAAAAAATGTATAGGCCAGTGAACGGAACTTTTCAAAGACGGCCAGACTAATAACCAATGGGAAGAATGCTTGCATGATACCCAAAAGAAAAAAACGTTCTGCCAAGAAAAGTGGATAGATGAACAAATCCAATATCCAAAGAATCGTACTTAAGATGAAGGCCAATATTCTAAAACCATATAACGGGGTTACCAGTGCCTCATACAAAAGCGTCATAGCTGATCTTGCGGCATCAAAAACACTTACATCTTCCTCTAAAGGAATATCCTGTAGCTGTAAGGGAAGCAATGCAGGTGCAGTCCCTCTGTATTGCCCTTCAATGGCAACTAAAATACCATCGAAAAACCCCAATACCTGAGTTGAGAATATGACTAAGAGGACAATTGCAAAATTCTTGGCCAGTTCCCCAGGGCTCAATCCCCAAGTGTAACCATCCTTATCCACAACGCCTTCATTGTATTTTTTTAGGATATTGACCAAAAAAAACAGTACGGCAAGTGTTTTCATTCCCGCAATGGTATATTGCGAGAAGTCGCTGTTTTGAATTGTTTGGAATACAGTATCTATGTACTCAAGTCCTATCCCTAAAATGATGGTTGCGGTCATTTTTAATATCCGGTTTCTCTTTTGTTGATTTTGTCCTGCATTTTTCTGAAAGAGATTATATCTCGGTACCTTTTGGTACGTACTGTGATATTTGAAACCATCTCTTTCGATTCTTTTTCTTTTTTCTTTAGTATTTCGGTACGCTCGGCATCGCTCATTTTGAGATAATCGCTCGAGAGAATTTCATCAATAAAGTCCATAGTGTCCAATGAATTTTGGACTATCGTCTCAAATGATTCTGTTACTAGGGAAATTTCTTCCGGTTTTATATAAGGCGAATTAAGAATATCCTGTAGGTCATGTTGCATTACCTGGATTAGGCGTTGATTATCCCTTCCGATTTCTTCCACAGCTTTAAGTTGACGTACTACATTCGAAACTTTTTCGATGCTCTCTTTGGCGTCTTTCAAGAACTTGACGGATTTGATAAGCTGTGCAGTCTGCTTCCCAGATTCTACCAATTGTTTTACCAAACTTACAAAGTT
>Ga0209309_10001466_pt1 | contig 23562 bp, 30 predicted proteins | sample COGITO_mtgs_1204_2_FD_184807 | JGI IMG/M metagenome (GOLD analysis project Ga0209309, IMG submission 184807) | Pelagic marine microbial communities from North Sea - COGITO_mtgs_120412 (SPAdes) (version 2) | ecosystem: Environmental > Aquatic > Marine > Epipelagic ... | reverse complement strand
AGTTCCAAGATTATATAAAATCAGTTTTAGCAAATGCAAAGATTTTATCTGAGACTTTAAAAAATAATGGTTTTAAGATTTATTCAGGGGGTACAGATACACATCTAATGTTAGTTGACCTTAGGCCTTTCAACGTTAAGGGAAATGCAGCAGCAGAAAGTCTTTGCAAAGCAAATATTACTTGCAATAAAAATGGAATACCTTTTGACTCAGAAAAACCTATGATTACCTCAGGTATTCGACTTGGTACGCAAGCAGCAACTACAAGAGGTTTTGGCTTGAATGAATTTAAAAAAGTAGGGGACTTAATAACAAAAGTTGTTAAAGGGTTATCAGAAAACCCTAATGATAATTCCAAAGTTGAAGAAGAAGTTAGAAAAGAAGTTATTAATTTAACTGCATCTTTTCCAATTTATAAAAATTTATAATAAATGATCTGTTCTATTTGCAAAAAAGGTGAAACGTCTGTTGTAGACTCAAGGCCAACAGAAGATGGTACAGCAATTAGAAGAAGAAGATTATGTGTTTGTGGCGCAAGGTTTACAACTTTCGAAAGAGTTCAGTTTAGAGAAATAATGGTAATTAAAAAAAATGGTAGAAAATCTACTTTTGATAGAGATAAATTATCTAAATCTATTTATATTTCATTAAAGAAAAGGCCTATTGATACTGAAACTGCGGAAAAATTTATTAGTAAAATAACAAGATCATTAGAGGAGCTTGGACAAAGTGAAATTTCAACAAGTACAATTGGAACATTGGTTATGGAAGGGCTAAAAGAACTTGATCCAGTAGCTTATGTTAGATTTGCATCTGTTTACAGAAACTTTAGAGAAGAAAAAGATTTTATACAATTCGTGGACAAAATAGATGTCTACAAAAAAAGATAAATTCACCAAAAAAGACAATAAATATATGAGTCTTGCTTTGAATTTAGCAAGAGCGCGTCATGGATTAACAGGTGAAAATCCATCTGTAGGTTGCGTAATTGTTAAAAATGATGAAATAATATCTATAGGTCAAACTGGTATTGGTGGCAGACCGCATGCAGAATTTAATGCAATAAAAAATTCGTATGAAAATTTAAAAAATACAAAAATGTATGTAACATTAGAACCATGCAATCATTACGGAAAAACACCACCTTGTACAAACATCATTACAAAAAATAAGATTGCTGAAGTTATTTATTCTATCGATGATATAGATAAAAAAGTTAGAGGTAAAAGTTTTAAAATTTTAAAAAAAAAAAAAATTAATATAAAAAAAGGTTTACTTAAAAAAGAAATAAAAAATTTTTATGAATCTTACTTCTTCAACAAAAAAAATAAAATGCCTTATGTTACTGGAAAAATTGCTTTATCAAAAAACAATTTGATTTATTGCAAAAATGTTAAAAGAATTACTGATGTTCATTCTGATAAAATTACCCATTTTTTAAGATATAAAAATGACTCATTGTTAATTTCATATAAAACTTTAAATATAGATAATCCAAAATTAAATTGTAGATTATCGAGTTTAGGTAATTTTTCACCCAAAAGAATCATATTAGACAATAAATTAAGAACAAAAACTTCATCTTACATCTTTAAAACATCAAACAAGATTAACACAATATTTTTTTATAGTAATGCTGATAAAGAAAAAATTTTATTATTTAAAAAAAAAGGTATTACACTTGTTAAATCTAAATTAGACAATGATAATAATTTTGATTTAAAAATAATTTTTAAAAAACTTTTTAACATGGGATGCAGAAATTTACTTATTGAAGGTGGAAATGAATTAACAAAAAATGCTCTTAAAAAGAAACTATTTAATCAATTTTACTTATTTAAAAGTCCAAAAATTTTATCAAAATTTGTCGAGCATAAGGAGTTTAAACACTTTAAAGATTTATCAGAAAACTATAAAACTAAATACAAGATTAATACTAATATTGGAAAAGACTTAATTACTCTTTATAAAAAATAATATGTTTAATGGAATAATATTTAACCAAGGGATTGTTAAAAATATAAAAAAAAGACCCAAAGGTATTAATATATTTGTAAAATCAAATTTAAAATTATCTAAAAAAGATATTGGAGTTTCTGTTGCCTGTGATGGAGTTTGTTTGACATTGATAAGTCTTAAACAAGGTGTCATGGAATTTTATCTTTCCAAAGAAACGATTGTAAGATCCAAGTTTAGGTATTTGAAGGTGAAAGATAAGATCAACCTTGAGCTTCCTTTAAAGTATGGTCAAAAAATATCTGGTCATATATGTCAAGGTCATGTTGATACATTAGGAAAAATTTTGGATATTAATAAAATTGATAAATCATATTTATTTGATTTTGAAATAGCAAAAAAAGAAAGAAAAAATTTGATTGAGAAAGCTTCTATCTGCATAAATGGGATTTCACTTACTATTTCAAAAAAAACACTTAAGGGTTTTCAGATATGGGTTATTCCACACACTTTTAAGTTAACAAATTTATCTTCATTAAAAAAAAATGGTCTTGTTAATATAGAGATAGATATTCTATCTAAATACGTTAAAAATTATTTTAATGAAAAAAAGTAATTACACATCAATTGAAAATATTATCAATATTGCAAAAAAAGGTGGCATGTTCATTCTTGTTGATGATGAGAAAAGAGAAAATGAGGGTGATTTAATAATTTCAACTTCAGATTCTAATGCAAAAAACATAAATTTTATGGCTAAATATGGACGAGGTTTAATATGTTTAGCCATGGACAGAGTTCAAGCTAAAAGATTAAACCTTTCATTAATGTCACCTATAAATCAATCAAGAAATAAAACTGCATTTACAGTTTCAATTGAAGCTAAAAAGGGAATTACTACAGGAATTTCTGCAAAAGATAGAGCCAAGACAATAAAAATTGCCTCTAAAAAAAATGTTAATAAACGAGAAATTGTCTCTCCTGGACATGTTTTTCCAATTATTGCAAAAGATGGTGGGGTTTTAGTAAGAGCGGGCCATACTGAAGCTTCAGTTGATATTTCAAAACTTGCAAAAAAAAATAACTCAGCTGTTATTTGTGAAATAATGAATGAAGATGGCACTATGGCTAAAGGTCACGATTTATTTAATTTTGCAAATAAACATAATTTAAAGATAGGTAAAATTGAAGATCTTATCGCTTATCGACTTAAAAAAGAAAAATTAATTAGGTTAAAAAAACAATCTGACATTATGGTTAAAAATCAAAAGTATAAAATTAGAATATATGAAAATTTACTAGATGGTTCAGAGCATTTTGCTTTAATCAAAGGTAATATAAAAAAAAGTATTACACCCAGGGTTAGGGTTATTTCCTCTAATGTTGTCAAAAACTATTTGATTAGTCAAAAGCTGCCTAACTCATTTAATAAAACAATAAACTACTTTAAAAAATTTCCTAATTGTGTTCTAGTTTTTATAAAAGATACTAATTTAAAATCTGTAACACAAACTCTAAAAGACTATAAAAATAATGATTTTTATAAAAAGGGAAACGATAAACTTATTAGAAATTATGGTATTGGAGCTCAAATTATCAAAGATTTGAAGATAAAAAATATGATATTAATTACGAAATCTCCTAAAAAGGTTATTGGTTTAGAGGGTTATGATATAAAGATTACTAAACAAGAAATAATCTAATGAATAATAAATATTTAATAATTATTGCAGATTACTATAAGGATATATCTAAAGGATTACTTAAAAGTGCTAAAGACATATTACCTAAGTCCACATCTATCAAGATCATAAAAGTACCTGGTGTTTTTGAAATTCCTGTAACAATAAGTAAAAATATTAAAAAATACGACGCGTTTATAGCCTTAGGATGTGTTATTAAAGGACAAACACCTCACTTTGATTTTATATCACAAGCTACAACAGACGCTATAATGAAATTGTCTATTGAAAACAAAAAACCTATTGGTAATGGGATTATTACATGTTTAAATATGAAGCAAGCTATTGCACGTAAGAAGAAAGGTAGAGAAGCAGCACAAGCTGCAATATCTGTCTTATCTCAGTAGTTATGAAAACTTCATACAATCCCAATCAAAGTCCTAGAGTTATTATTATACAAAAATTATATGGCAATTTTTTTAATGATGACTCTGATCTCAAATTCTCAAAACATAGATTTAAAAAATTTATAAAAGATGTGGTACTTGGAACTATTGAAAGGGATGACGTTATAAATGATGAGTTAAAAAATCATCTAAGTGATGATTTAGAAATAGATAATTTAGATAAAGTTTTTCAAGTAATTATAAAATCAGCTATATTTGAATTTTTATATAAACCTAAAATTTCAACTAAAATTATAATCAAAGAATATCTTGATGCATCAAATTTTTTTTTAGAGGACTCACAAACAAAATATTTAAATGCAATTCTTGATAAAATTTCTAGAAAAATAAGAAATAACGATGCACGAGTTTGAATTAATTAAAAATTATTTTCAAAAATTATCTAAAAAATCACTAGGTTCCTTGAATTTAAATGACGATGTTTTTTTTGATAAAAAAAACAACTTAGTAATATCTGTTGATACTTATTCTGAAGGTAGTCATTTTATCAATTTTAAGAAACCAGATTTAGTTATTAAAAAAATAATAAGATCATCAATTTCAGATTTAATATGCAAGGGTGTTCAACCAAAATATTATTTCATTTCTGCTTCAGGTAATAAAAAAAGTTTCTCTAAATCAAATTTATCAAAAATTAGAAAATCACTTAATCAAGAACAAAATAAATATAAGATTTTTTTAAGTGGTGGAGATACAATTTTTTCAAGCAAATTAAGTTTCACTATAATATCTATCGGGTTTTCTAAAACGATAGTGTATCGTAATAAAGCTAAAATTAATGATGATATCTATGTTTCAGGAAATTTAGGTGACAGTTATATGGGTTTATTATTATTAAAAGATAAAATTAAGATTAGTAAGGGTCCATTAAAAAAATATTTTATTAATCAATACTATATGCCCAATATTCAATTGAAGTTAGTTGAGAAGATTAAAAATTTTGCAAATACTTCAATTGATATTTCAGATGGTCTTTTGACAGATCTAGACAAGATGATTAACACTCAAAATCTTTCTTATCAGATTAAATTAAAAGATATTCCAATTTCTAGTAATCTTAAAAAAACATTAGAATTAAAAAATTTAGCTAAAATTAATTATATTTCAAAAGGTGATGATTATCAGGTGTTATTTACTGCCTCAAAGAGTAAAAGAAGAATCATTTCAAAAGCATCCTCTAATTATGGTGTCAAGATTACTAGAATTGGATCAATTAAAGCCAGCAGTAAAAAATCGACAATTTTCGATCACAAAAACAAGCAAATAAGCCTTAAAAATAAAGGATATTTTCATATTTTTTAATAAGTTAAATATTGCCTTTTACAGCTTTTTTTGTATTGTCCGCTCTTTAACAATAAAATTTTAACAACTAAACAACCAAAAGGCATTATGAACACATCAGTAGAAACAATTTTACTTTATACAATTGCAGCAGGATTTCTTTCAATAGTTTACGGTTATTTTACTGGTAAAAATATTCTAAGCTCAAGTGCTGGAAATGCTAAAATGCAAGAAATTGCATCAGCAATCCAAATTGGTGCTAAAGCATACTTAGCTAGACAATATAAAACTATTGCTGTGGTTGGTGTTGTTGTTTTGGTTATTATTGGTTTTGTATTTAGTCCTTTAGTTGCTTTAGGTTATTTAATTGGTGCAGCTTTATCTGGAATAGCTGGTTATGTTGGAATGCTTGTTTCAGTTGAGGCAAATGTAAGAACAGCTGAAGCCTCTAGAAAAGGTTTAGCAAGTGGCCTATCCGTAGCGTTTAAATCTGGTGCTGTTACAGGAATGCTTGTTGCAGGACTAGCTTTATTATCAATTGCTGTTTATTATTATTTTTTATTAAAATTCGGTGTTGTGGAAAGAGAAATTGTTAATGCATTAGTTGCTCTTGGCTTTGGTGCTTCACTTATATCTATTTTTGCAAGATTAGGTGGTGGAATTTTTACAAAAGGAGCTGATGTTGGTGCAGATTTAGTAGGTAAGGTTGAAGCAGGAATTCCAGAAGATGATCCTAGAAATCCCGCTGTAATTGCAGATAACGTCGGAGACAATGTTGGTGATTGTGCTGGTATGGCTGCAGATTTATTTGAAACATACGCAGTAACTATTGTTGCTACTATGGTTTTATCGTCAATATTTTTTGTTGGTGATTTAAATATGATGATTTACCCTTTAACAATTGGTGGAGCATGTATTTTAACATCAATATTAGGAACATTTTTTGTTAAACTTGGTAAAAGTAAAAATGTTATGAACGCCTTATATAAAGGCTTTGTTGTATCTGCTGTAGCTTCATTAGCTATCTTGTATCCAGTAACAGACTATGTAATTGGATTTACAAGCGAATATACAGTTAATGGTAAAACTTTTAACGGTATGAATTTATACATATGTGGAATTATTGGCTTAGTTATTACAGGTTTATTAATTTGGATTACTGAATATTATACTGGAACAGAATATAGACCAGTAAGAAGTATTGCTAAATCATCTACTACCGGACATGGAACAAATGTTATTCAAGGTTTGGCTGTCTCTATGGAAGCTACAGCTGTACCGGCATTAATCATTGTTGCTGGAATTCTTGCTACAAACTCTATTGCAGGACTTTATGGAATTGCAATTGCTGTAACAACTATGTTGGCGTTAGCAGGAATGGTTGTTGCACTAGATGCCTATGGTCCAGTTACAGATAATGCAGGTGGTATTGCTGAAATGTCAAAATTACCTAATAGTGTCAGAAAAACTACCGATGCATTAGATGCAGTAGGTAATACAACAAAAGCTGTAACTAAAGGTTACGCAATTGGTTCAGCAGGATTAGGGGCTTTAGTTTTATTTGCTGCTTATGTTGAGGATATTAAGCATTTTTCAGAAGTTGCTGGATCTAAATTAGAAGGAATAGTAGTTACTTTTGATTTATCTAATCCTTATGTTGTTGTTGGTTTATTAATTGGTGGAATGCTTCCATATTTATTTGGCTCAATGGGAATGCAAGCAGTTGGAAGAGCGGGTGGTGCTGTTGTAGTTGAAGTTAGAAGACAATTCAAAAAATACCCAGGTATTATGAAGCGTAAACAAAAACCCGATTACGCAAAACTTGTTGATTTATTAACAGTTGCTGCAATTAGAGAAATGATTATACCTTCTCTGTTACCAGTTCTTTCTCCAATTGTTTTATATTATGTTATATTCGCTATTGGAGGACAAGTTGCTGCTTTAGCAGCAGTAGGTGCAATGCTACTTGGAGTAATTATCACAGGTTTATTTGTTGCCGTATCTATGACCGCTGGTGGTGGTGCATGGGATAATGCAAAAAAATATATAGAAGATGGTAATCATGGAGGCAAAGGTTCTGAAGCTCACAAAGCAGCTGTAACTGGTGATACTGTTGGAGACCCATATAAAGATACAGCTGGTCCCGCTGTAAATCCAATGATTAAAATTACAAATATAGTAGCATTATTGCTATTAGCAGTAATTGCTGGATAAATTAACTTTGGGTAAGAGATTTAATTTTGTGAATTTCTTTTCTTACCCAATGGATCATTTATTTTCTGCCTCATACTATTTAAAAATCCATACACAAAAGATCTTTTAGAATAGTTTTTATCAGTAGTGCTCTCTGAAAAATTTATATTATTAATTTTTTCTTTATTTAAAAACTCTTTGGAAACTAAAATTCCTTTATTGTTAATTTCTATTACTAAAACATTATTTGTTAATAATTTTTTCTTACCTAATTTTCTAAGTTTGGAAGAGGATGTTTTTCTTTCAATATAGATATATACATTATTATCAAACATTCCTTTTGTTGATGGGGGACCTAAAATCTTTAATATGTCATTTTTATTTGTTTGATTTATAACAAGTTGTTTTTCCTTAATATCCAAATAATGGACGCCATGATGTTTTATCACTTTATTTAATGAACAATTTGAAATAAACAAAAGAGATAAAATTATTAAATAAATTTTTTTCATGAATTCTAAATATATAAATATCTACAATAATTTAGTTAATTTAACTAGAAATAAAGATCTATATAAAAACTTTGTAAATCAAGACGCATTTTCTGATAGATTAACTATTTTATTGTTGCATTTTGCCTTTTTTTTAAAAATTTATAAAAAAGATAATAGTAAAAATATTTTACAAGATATTTATGATTATATATTTAGACAATTAGAGTTGAGCATAAGAGAAATTGGGTATGGTGATCAGTCAATCAACAAAAAAATGAAAGATTACATAAATATTTTTTATGCAATGATAGATAAAATTGATAATTGGGAAGATCTTTCTACCGAGCATAGAGAAACTCTATTGTCAAAATTTATAGATAAACAGTCAGATCCGAAATATTTGGCTATTTACTTCGAAAAATATAGGCAAAATTTAATAAATAATCCTTTAAATTCTTATTTAAAAGGTGTACTTAAACCATAATTATGGCTGTACCAAAACGAAAACAATCACCTTCAAGAACAGGTATGAGAAGAGCACAAAATATGAAATTCTCATCTAAAAATATTGTTGAAGATAAAAAGTCTGGAGAATATAGACTTCCTCATCATATAGATCTTAAAACAGGTATGTATAGAGGTAGACAAATTTTAGACCCTAAAGATTAATTAATTAAAATTTTAAAATGCATAAAACAATCAAAATTGCAGTAGATGCAATGGGTGGTGATGGTTCTCCAAAAAAAGTTATTGATGGGATTATTCATCACTACAAAAATAATCTAGATTCTTTTTATAAGATTTTTGGAGACAAAAACGAAATTAATAAATGCTTACAGGATTTTTTACCAACGACTTGTTATGAGATAATCCATACAGAAGATGTTGTAAAAGGAACAGACAGCCCGCTAGAGGGAGCCAAGAGAGGAAAAAAAACAAGCATGTGGCTCGCTATAGAAAGTGTTAAGGAAAATGAGTCAGATATAGTTATTTCAGCAGGTAATACTGGTGCTTTATTAGTTATCTCAAAACTAAACTTAAAAATGATTGAAAATATTGATAAGCCAGCTTTATCAGCATTATGGCCCAACAAAACAGGTATGAGTGTTGTTTTAGATTTGGGTGCTAACATTGAATGTAGCTCTAAAAACTTAATTGATTTTTCAATAATGGGCTCATCTTTATTTAAATCATTATATCCTAATGATAACGCCAAAGTAGCTTTGCTCAATATAGGTACGGAAGAAATTAAAGGTAATGAAGTAATAAAAGAAACTTATCAAAAAATTTCTCAAAGAAAAAATTTAGATTTTGAATTTAAGGGCTATATTGAAGGAAATCATTTAATGAATGGAGATGTAAATGTAATTGTAGCAGATGGTTTTACAGGAAATATTGCATTAAAAACAGCTGAAGGTACAGCTAACTTTATAACCAGTGAATTAAAAAAAGCCATGACAGGAAACTTTATAGGAAAACTTTCATCATTATTGAATATTACAAATTTAAGTAAATTTAAAAAAAGACTTGATCCACGTTTATACAATGGAGCTATTTTCATAGGCCTTAATTCTCCTGTTATTAAAAGCCACGGTGGAACTGATTATATTGGTTTTTCAAATTCCTTGAGTGTATGTAGTAAAATTGTTAAAGGTAACTTAATTGAAAAAATTAGAAACAATATTAAATAATGACAAGAGTAAATTTAACAAAAAAAGATTTAATTAATTCAATTTACATGCAAATTGGTTTTTCAAAAAATATCTCAGAAAATTTAATTGAAGATTTTTTTGCTACAATTACAGAAACTCTTATGTATGATAAAACTTTGAAGATATCAAAATTTGGCACTTTCTCAGTACGTAGAAAAAAAAGCAGAATTGGAAGAAACCCTTTAACTAAAGAGGAAAAAATTATTTCAGAAAGAGATGTTGTGTTATTTAAAGCTTCCAAAGAGTTTAAAGAATTAATAAACTCAAATAATGATTCATAAAAGTGATAGTGCATACAAATCAATAGGTGAAGTTGCTAGAATTCTTGATCTCGTTAATTCAAAAAAGGGGACTTTAAACACACATACTATTAGATTTTGGGAGAGTGAATTTAAGCAAATAAAACCTAAAATTCTAAGTGGTAATAGAAGGTATTACAATAAAGAGACTATTGAAATTTTAAAAAAAGTTAAATACCTACTCAAAGAACAGGGTATGACCATTAAGGGTGTTAAAAAAGTTCTTAATTCCAACAATTCTTTAAACCTTGACGAATTATCAAATAATTCTATAAGTTCAGATAATAAAATTATAATTAAACTTAAAAAAATTTCCAGTTTGATTAAAAAAATTAAAAGTTTGAAATAAATGGCAAAAAAAACACACGTTAAAGTTAGATTGGTACCAGAGGCTAAACCTGATAGTCCTTTTTTTTATTATGTAAAAAAGCCTGCTGGAGGTGAAAAGGCTAAAGTTAAACTTTCTGCAAAAAAATACAATCCTTCAACTAAAAAACATGAAATGTTTGTGGAAAAAAAATTGCCTCCACACAGTAAATAATATTATTTTTTCTTAAAATTTCTATTCTCGTAATCAATAAATGACCAAATCATATTTTTCCATATTCTATTTGTAATTTTTGGATCAATCTTAGACTTTATAGATTTATCTTTGATTTTTTTAAGAATATATTTAATACGTTTGTGATCTATAATTTCTTTCTTATGGATTTTTAACTTCAAAACGTCATTTACGATATTAGATCTTTTTTTAATTAATTTTAGTAAGTCATTATCAAGCTTATCGAGTTTTGATCTTAACTTTTCTAATTTTTTTTTATTTAAAGGCGACATTTATACATTTTGTTATTAAGAAGATTATTATAAGTATAAACCATGTTTGTAAATAGCGACAATTATATAAAATTTTTAAAGATATGGTTAATTACATTATTTTTATTAATTGTAGGAATGGTGGGAGTAGGTGGTCTTACAAGATTAACTGACTCCGGTCTTTCTATAACCGCTTGGGAGCTTTTCACTGGAGTCTTTCCACCTTTAAATAATAATGAATGGATTGAATATTTTTCTGAATATAAAAAAATTCCTGAATATAAAAATATTAATTATGGAATGACACTCAGTGAGTTTAAAATAATTTTTTATTGGGAGTATGCACATAGATTACTAGCAAGATTTGTAGGTCTATTCACCTTGATACCTTTGGTTATTTTTAGTTTTAAGTATAGTAAAACAAAATATTATTCTAACAAATATTACTTTATTTTTCTTCTTATATGTCTTCAAGGTCTAGTTGGATGGTATATGGTTTCAAGTGGACTTATTAACAACAATGATGTTAGCCATTTCCGATTAAGCTTACATCTTTTTTTAGCGTTATTTATCTTGAGCTTAATTTTTTGGTATATAATGGAACTATATCAAGTACAAAAATTCCAAAAAAAAATTTCAAGTTTTCTTTTACTAATAATACTCAAGCTAATTGTTATACAAATTATAATAGGTGCTTTCTTGTCAGGTTTAGACGGAGGTCTCATCTATAATACTTGGCCAGGTATGAACGGTAATTTTTTTCCAGATGATATTAATTTAAAAGATAATCTTAATTTTCAAATATTTAACAATGTATCAATTATTCAATTCCTACACAGATTTAACGCTTATTTTCTTTTATTTTTTGTCATAATTTTAAATTATTATTTTTTTAAAAAAAGTAATGAAATTAAATTCATAATTTTATTTGATATAGCAATATTAATTCAGATTATTTTAGGGGTTATAACTTTAGTTTCTGGTGTAGAGATTAAATATGCATCACTACACCAGTTGGGATCGATATTTGTTTTGAGTTCTTATCTTTTATTGTTTTATAAAAACTCTAGCTAACAGCTTTTAAATTACCTTTTGAAGATTTATTCAAAGCTTGATCTAGGTCTTCAATAATATCATCAATATGCTCTAAACCTATACATAGTCTAACATACCCAGGAGTAACTCCAGCAGCTAATAACTCACTTTCCGTTAGTTGACTATGAGTAGTTGTTGCAGGGTGTATTGCAAGGCTCCTTGCATCACCAATATTTGCTACATGATAAAACATTTTTAAAGACTCAATAAATCTTTTTCCTGCTTCAATACCTCCAGCTAACTCAATACCAACTAAAGCACCATTTCCTCCATTTAGATATTGCTTAGCCCGTTTAGTTATTTCTGCACTATGTTCAGTAGCATAAATTACTTTTTCTACTGCATTATGTTTTTTTAAATAATCAACAACTTTTGAGGCATTTTCACAATGTTGTTTCATTCTTAAAGCAACTGTTTCTAGACCTTGAATTACACCAAAGGCGTTATCAGGTGATAGCGCTGACCCAAGATCTCTTAAAAGTGTTACTCTAGCTCTAACTACAAAAGATACGTTTGCACCAGTTAGTTCAGGTACAGCTTTACCCCAAACTACGCCGCCGTAACTAGCATCTGGTTCATTAAACAAAGGTTGTCTTTTTGGATCTGCGGTCCAATCAAAATTACCACCATCAACTAAAGCTCCACCAACAACTGTTCCATGACCAGCTATATATTTTGTTAGCGAGTAAACTACTACTGCAGCTCCATGCTCTAATGGTTTACAAATAACTGGTGCAGCTGTGTTATCTACAATTAATGGAATATTATATTTTTTTCCAATATCAGATACTTCTTTAATTGGAAAAACTCTTAAATATGGATTTGGTAAAGTTTCTCCATAAAAAGCTCTTGTTTTATTATCAATTGCTTTTTCAAAGTTTTTTGGATCAGAAGGATCAGCATACCTAACTTCAATACCAAGTTTACTTAAAGTATGTGTAAATAAAGATACCGTTCCGCCATAAAGATCAGTCGAACTTACAATGTTATCTCCAGCTTGCGCTACATTTAAAATTGCAAAAGTTGAAGCAGTTTGTCCAGATGAAACAGTTAAACTAGCTAATCCACCATCCAGCGCTGCAAGTCTTTTTTCAAGAGCATCATTAGTTGGATTCATTATTCTAGTGTAAATATTTCCAAACTCTTTCAGGGCAAATAGATTTGCTGCATGCTCTGTACTATCAAACTGATAAGATGTTGTTCTATATATCGGTACTGCAACAGCTTTTGTTGTTGGATCACATCTATAATCACCACCATGAATGGCTATAGTTTCTGGGTTTTGTCTTTTTGTACTCATTTATACTCCTTTTTTAGTACTTTTGCTTAATGCAAGGCGTACAATATAGTTCAAATAGGCCTACCGATAATGTTGTTAAAATCCTTTTTAGCAATACAAAGCCTGCAATAGGAACAAATCGGCATTACCAAACTATCATTTAAGCAAGCTATTGCAAGGTAAATATAAAATTGACTTTATACTCAATAATAGTATTAATCCTGGCACAATGACTAAATTTCTAAAAAGTAGTGAATTAACTAGTAACTGGTTTGAAATTGATGCTAAAAATGCTGTAGTTGGAAGACTAGCTTCTATTATAGCGATGATAGTTAGAGGTAAAAACAAAACTACTTATACTCCACATATGGATGATGGTGATTTTGTTGTTGTTAAAAATGTTGAACAAGCAAAATTTACTGGAAAAAAATTTAAAGATAAAAAATATTATAGACACACTGGTCACCCTGGTGGAATTAAAGAAATAACTCCTGAAAAACTATTAGAAAAAAATAAACCTGAAGAATCACTAAAATTAGCGGTTAAAAGAATGCTTCCTGGTGGAGTACTTGGGAGAAAACAACTTACTAAAGTAAAAATTTATGCTGGTGAAGATCATCCTCATGCAGCACAAAACCCTAAAGTTTTAGATTTAGGAAAATTGAATTCTAAAAATTTAATTAGAAATTAAAATGAACGTAGCAACTCAAACAAATACTAAAAAACCTAAAATTAAGTTAGATTTTAAAGATAGTAAATACGCTACAGGTAGAAGAAAAAAATCTATTGCAAAAGTTTGGGTTAAAAAGGGAACCGGTAAAATTTATGTAAATGGCAGAACTATGGATGAATATTTTACTAGTGGTGCTCATAAGATGCAAATTACAAGACCTTTTGAAATTATAAATCAGGCTACCTCATATGATGTGAGATGCAGTGTAACTGGGGGTGGCCATACTGGTCAAGCTGGAGCACTAGTTCATGGTATTGCCAGAGCATTAATCTTATTTGATTCGGAGTTTAGAGCTACTTTAAAAACTGAAAAATTAAGTACCAGAGACTCTAGATCAGTTGAACGAAAAAAACCTGGTCGTAGGAAAGCAAGAAGAAGCTTTCAATTCTCTAAAAGATAATACTTTTTTCAATCTAAACTGTTATAATATAAAATGCCTAAGCTTAATGTTTTAGTAGCTGGATCCACTGGATATATCGGTGTTCAATTGATTAATCTATTAATCAAACATCCAAATATTAAAATCAAATATCTTTGTGGAAATTCCTCTGTAGGAAAAAAAATTTCTTTTTTTGATAAATCATTAAATTTTAAAAAATTACCAAAAATTACAAAATTCAATAAAGTATATCTTAAAGAAGTAGATGTAATTTTTACCGCTCTTCCAAATGGAGAAGCGCAAGAAATATCCAATCATCTTTTAGAAAAGAATACACTTATAGATCTTGCTGCTGATTTTAGACTAGATAAAGCATCAGAATATTTAAAGTGGTATAAGCAAAAACATAAGTCTATCAAAAATATTAAAAAATCTATTTATCTGTTACCTGAAATAAATAGTGATAAAGTTAAAGATTATAACATAATAGGTTGTCCCGGTTGTTATCCAACTTCAATTCTCCTTCCATTAATACCGATCATAGAAAAAAAACTTATCAAAACTAATAATATTATTATTGACTCAAAATCAGGATATTCTGGTGCAGGTAGAGGAGTACATCAAAAATATAAAAATAAAAACTTATATGAATCTTTAAGTGCTTACGGTGTTGGTTTTCACAGACATAATTCTGAAATTCAACAAGAATTAAATAAATATACAGAAAAAAAAGTGACTTTTTCTTTTACACCTCATCTAACACCAATGTTTAAGGGAATTTTAAGCACAATATATGTTGATTTGAATAAAAAAATTACTGCAAATTCTTTATTAAATTTATTAAAAAAAAAATATTCAAAAAGTGAATTTATAAAGATATTAAAAATTAATACTTTAATAAGCACAAATGATGTAATCAATACAAATAATTGTCATATTTCGATTTGTGAGACAAAATTCAAAAATAAGATAATTATTTTATCTGCTATAGACAATTTAATTAAAGGTGGGGCTGGTCAAGCAATACAAAATATGAACATAAAATTTAATTTAAAAAAAAAGGGTGGCCTATGTTAAGAAAAATCCTTATTTTATTTTTTTTAATGTCTTGCTCAACTCCTAACTCACAAAACGAACTAGGTAGCGATAGTTTAAATTTTGATAATAAGTTAACTTTTAATGAATTTAATGAACTTTTGGAAGAATATGCTAAAATAAGCTCTTATCCTGATTTGAAGGAATAAATATGAATAAAATAGTTAACATTGCTGTAGTGGGTCTTGGTCAAGTAGGTATTTACTTATTAAATGAACTTAATACTAAAAAAAAAGACATAGAACTCAAAACAGGTAAGAAAATTAATATTGTGGCTGTATCAGCTCGAAATGTTAATAAAAAAAGAAGATTTAAGATTAATAAAAGAATTTTTTATAAAGATCCCTTAAAAATCTTTAAGGAAAAACATGTTGATATACTTTTTGAAAATATCGGCTTATCTGATGGAATATCAAAAAAAGTTGTTGAAACTGCATTAAAAAATAAAATTCATGTAATTACACCAAATAAGGCTCTAATATCGAAACATGGAGATTATCTTGCTAAATTAGCTGAAGATAAAGAAGTTAATTTAGAATTTGAAGCATCTGTTGCGGGAGGTATTCCAATATTAAGAACTATTAAGGAAGGTCTAGCAACTAACAAAATTACTAAAGTTTATGGAATTTTAAATGGTACATCTAACTATATTCTCTCAGAAATGAGAGATTCTAAAGATAGTTTTGCAAATGTTTTAAAAAAGGCTCAAAAATTAGGATACGCTGAACCGGGTAACCCTAAATTAGATCTTAATGGCTTTGATGCTTTTGCTAAAGTGAGAATTTTGTCTGCTCTTGCATTTAATACTAAGATTTCAAAACATAAATGTTTGATGGAAGGTATTGAAAAAATTGAATTAAAAGACATTGAAATTGCTAATCAATTAAATTTACGTATTAAATTATTAGGTATCTCTGAAATTATTAACAATCAATTATTTGAAACTGTTCATCCATGTTTGGTTAGTAAAAATTCTTACATTGGCAATGTTACTGGCGTTATGAATGCAGTTATCCTAGAAGGAAAACCTGTAGGTGAAAGTATTTTACAAGGAGAAGGAGCGGGTCCTGGCCCAACTTCTTCATCATTACTATCTGACCTAATTTCAATATTGAATGGTAGTATTAAAAAACCTTTTGGTATTTCTAGCAATAAGCGAAAATCAATCAAATGCTATGATGTTGATCATTATAAAAATTCTTTATATTTAAGATTTGAAGTTAAAGATAAACCAGGTGTTTTATCAAAGATTACTAATAGACTAGCTAAATATAAAATTTCTGTAAAAAGATTAATTCAAACTCCAGATAAAAAAAATAATAAAGCTACAGTTGTTATTATTACTCATAAAACAAATGAACTTAATTCCAAGAATTGTCTTTCAATTTTCAGGAAAGATAAAAATATTCTTAAGTATCCTACATTAATAAGAATATATAATTAATGGATTTATATTCTAAAATTTTTGAAGTCTTATTTCCTGTTTTTTTTGTTATTGGTATTGGTTATTACTTAGGAAAAAAAAATCCAAAAATAGACACTAATTTCATAACTAATTTTGCAGGTAATATAGGAACACCTGGAATGATTTTTTATACTGTAACTACCACAGGTGTTACTTTTGCAGTTTTTACCTCTTATTTTTTCTATGCTTTAATTATGATTGGGGGCTTTTCTATAGTTGGCTTAATATTACTTTTTTTTTTGAAAAGAGACCTTAGTATGGAGCTACCACCAATGATATTACCAAATACTGGTAATATGGGTATTCCTATCTGCCTTTTTGCTTATGGTACTCAAGGGCTAGGTATAGCTTCTGCAATAGCCTCAGTTATAATTTTGTTTCATTTTACATTAGGTGTTTTTCTTGCTAAAAAAAAATTTTCTTTTGATGTGGTTCTTAAAAGTCCTCCCGTTTATTCAATAATAATATCAGTACTATTTCTTTATTTTAACTTAGATGTCCCAGTATTTCTTGAAAACACCACTTTTCTTTTAACATATGCAACAATATTTTTAGTTTTAATGTCCCTTGGTATAGCCTTAACAAGGTTTAAGTTTTCTTTAAAAGACTCAATTATATTAGCCTTAGGACGTGTTATTTTGGGTCCAATCATATGTATTCTTATAATAAATAAACTCGATTTAAATGGTTTCGCAGCTGGTGTTTTATTAATACAAAGTGCAATGCCCAGTGCTGTATTAAATTATCTTGTTGGATCGATGTATTCGCCTAAAAAAATTGTTGATAGTATTGCCAGTACAATTGTAACATCAACATTGATGTCTTTTATCACTATTCCAATAGTAGTATTCTTTGCTTTAAAATACTTCAATTAAACTGTATCAATTGGCTTATGAAAGCCATTATTTTTAGTTTACTAGGTTGGATGATGCTACCTGTTATGGATGGTTTTGCTAAGTTTTTAAGTTCGGAACTTCCAGTTTTACAAATTACTTGGGCAAGATATTTTTTTACTGTTGCTTTTACTCTGCCTGTCATGTTTTTCTTTTACAATAAACAACTTGTTTGGTCTGATAAACCAAAATTACAAATTCTTAGAGGTCTAATATTACTTTGTGCTAATATATGTTTCTTCTATTCAATATCAATTATCTCCCTAGCTAAAGCCTTAACACTTGCTTTTGTTGCCCCATTAATAGTCACAGCGTTTTCACCAATGTTGCTAGGTGAGAAGGTGGGTATTAGAAGGTGGACAGCTGTAACTATAGGTTTTATAGGGTCATTAGTAGTTATTAGACCTGGTTTTGTTGAGATTAACATTGCCAGTCTTGCAGCTTTAGGTACAGGATTTTTGTATGGATTTTATTTAATAATAACTCGTAAATTGAGTACATCTGATAATCCATTATTAACATTATTAATTACTGGATTAGTTGGTTGTGTAATTTCCTCTCTTGTTGTTCCATTTATTTGGGTTAAACCTGATTTAGTTGAATGGTCTATGATGGCAGGAATAGGGGTCTTTGCCTGCATTGGTCACTTATTCCTTATATTATCACTGAAATATGCTGATGCTTCTAAATTAGCTCCATTAGGCTATACAGAAATCATTCCCAATGTTATAATTGGCTATTATTTCTTTGGTAATTTTCCTGATAATTGGACTTTTCTGGGACTTTTGATTATTGTTATTAGTGGAATTTATATATCCAGAAGAGAAGTCGCTAATAACTCTACTTAATATATCTCATTTGTTTACTAAAACTTAAAGTTATACATTAATATTTTTGTATAAAGTACTGTAATTATTAATTTAAATTAAATATTTTAAAACAGACTAAATATTAAAAAAATAATTATTTAAAAATTAAACATACTCAGAAAGAGTTATATTTTTAAAATATTATGTTGGATATCAAAAAACCCTTTAAAATCAACAATATTTGCAATCACAAATAAAGGTTGATAACGTTGATTAATTGAGCATTGCAGTCTTTGAATATAGCTTTTAAACAGCCATAGAGGGGTCTTTTTTAAGCATAACCTCTTATGCAGTACAACTGAAGGGTGAATAAGCCGATTTAAGACTAAAATCAATATTTTGTGTTAAAAGTGTTTATTACCAACACTTTTATAGTACTTAATATTATGAAAAAACCTTATTTGATTAAGATTTTCTCAGCTTTCAATAATCGTCTTTTTTGTTCGATTCCACCTTTTCCTGAATATCCACCGAGAGTTCCATCAGATCTGATTACTCTGTGACATGGTATTTTGGGAGGATAGGGGTTTTTACCTACTGCATTGGCAACAGCTCTAAAAGCTCTTGGTTTTCCAATGCCTTTAGCAACATCAAGGTATGTCTTAACTTTTCCTTTAGGAATTTTCTTTAGGTAATTCCATACTTTTAATTGAAAGGCTGTTCCAGAGAGCTTAGACATAAAAAAAAAACCCTGAATCTCTACACTTTTTACAGTGTAAAGACCAGAAGTTTAGGTCCGTCGTTGAAGTTGCTACCGCCGAACCGGCCACCCCACATGTTTAGCACTACTTTGCAGGGTTTTCTGCCCTCCAGGCTTAGGTCTCTCGACTTTTCCCTGGATGGCCAGTTAAGAGTTGCCTCTTAAGTTAAGAATAATTTATACTTTTTGCTAAGTTGTATGTATCACTAAATAGTTGATTCTTTTCATCGTCTATATTCTTGTGGATAATGGGGATAAAATTCTATTTAAGTTCGTACAGCTCAAAACCTGTATTATTGGCTATTTTATCGTATAATTTCTTTGCATTTTCATTGGAAGAGTGGGTGATCCAACGAATTCCATCCCAATTATTTGATTTTGATAAAGATTTTAAGTGATTAATTAGCTTTTGAGCTATTTTTTTTCTTCTGAAATCTGGCTCAACAAATAAATCGTCTAAAAAGCCAATATATTGACCCTTAATCGGTCTTGGCATTGTTCTATAATGAGCAATTCCAACGATTTTGCTATCTAATTCAAAGCATATTCCTCTAACAACATGTTTTTCATCATGAATCCACTCCCAAAGAGTATCTAAAATACCTGAATTCATTGGAACCGAGTAGAAATTTGCGTATGCTTGATATAAATCTGACCATCTTTTAAAGTCATCCTTATTCAATTTTCTAATCATTTTTTTTAAATTAAACTATTGACTTATAAAATCACTTAATATATTACTAACGATAATTAATGGTTATCAATAGTAATAGATATGAATAATATAATAACAGACATAAAAGCATTACAGGAAGAAACACTGCTAAACCTTAAAAGCTCAAAGGCAAACAATACTATAAGAGCTTACAAATCAGATTTTAACGACTTTGGTTTATTCTGTGCACAAAATGGTTTTAAATCACTTCCATCAGAACCAAAAATAGTTTCATTATATTTAACTCATTTATCAACTAAAGACGTTAAAATGAGCACTTTAAAGCGAAGATTAGTATCAATAGGCGTCATACATAAGCTTAAAGGTCACTATTTGGATACAAAACACCCGTCAATTATTGAAAATATAATGGGCATTAAAAGAAGAAAAGGAAGCATTCAAAGAGGTAAAAAACCATTATTAATCAATAATTTAAAAAAGATTATTAACGTAATAGATGAACAAATAAATGAAGAAATAAAAAGACTTAGGGATAGATCAATTATATTAATTGGGTTTTCAGGTGGCTTTAGAAGAAATGAAATAGTTTCATTAGACTATGAAGATTTGGATTTCGTAGAAGAAGGACTTAAGATTAACCTTAGGAGGTCTAAAACAGATCAATTCGGCGAAGGTTCAGTAAAAGGAATCCCCTACTTTGACCATTCACAGTATTGCCCAGTTGTATCAATCCAAAAATGGATGGAAATATCAAAAATTAGTTCAGGAGCATTATTTAGAAGGTTTACTAAAGGATCAAAATTATCAGAAAATAGATTAACTGATCAAACAGTTGCTCTACTTATCAAAGAATATTTAAAATTAGCGGGTATAGAAGCTAAAAATTACTCAGGACATAGTTTAAGATCAGGCTTTGCAACATCTGCAGCAGAATCTGGAGCGGAAGAAAGAAGTATAATGGCTATGACAGGTCATAAGTCTACAGAAATGGTTAGGAGATATATTAAAGAAGCAAATATATTTAAAAATAACGCTCTTAATAAAATTAAAATTTAAACACTAATCCAAGATTTTGGCCAGAAATCTAAATTATTAGATGGATTAATATTTTTTGGACGTATTATAATATTCTCTTTTTCATAATTTAACCAAGCCGGCCACCAATGAAAAGATGTTGGGCCAACTATGAAATTTTTACATTTATTTAATAAGTAAAAATCAGTTATTGATTTATTATAATTGTTTTCAACAAAAATAAATTTATCATCATTAAAATATTCTTTTAAATTTTTAAAATCATTACTCCAAATATAAAAAATAGGATTATCTATTTTTTTTTCACAAAACGAAATGGCTCTGTATATATATTGAATAGTATCATGTGTAAATTTATTAGATTTAGTAACTGATAATTTGTTATTATAATTACCTTCTCTTTCAGAATATCTGTTTTGCCTGACACAAATTGAGACTATTTTATTATTAGACAAAATATCATTATAATATTTGTTATTTTGATATTTAAAGGAATCTAAAATATTAAACTCATTTTTTAAATCATCTTTGTATTTTTCAAAATATTTTTCACATTCAAAATGGCCTTCAACATATACTTTTTTAGATAATTTATCTAAATCATAATTATAAAATTTTGTTTGTTTGAATTTATTTCTTTTTTCAATCAAAAAATTTTTATGAGGTAAAAAAAAATCTATCTTTTTTTTTAAACTTCTTTTGAAATTAAGAAAATAATTGTTAAATTTTTCATTATCATCAATATTTTCAGCAGAAATGTTAAAATAATCAAGTTCATATTTTTTTATATCTTTTTTTTTAAAATAAGCACTTTCATTATCAATATATAATTTATAGTCAATTTTTTTAGATAAAGCATAAGCGTGAGCATACATAAATAGTTGATTACCAAGACCCTCTGCAATTCTAACAATTAATTTATCTGTCATAATTTTGCTATGTAATAATCAATCTTACATTTTATTAATGAAAAAAAGTAGAGTATGTTTTTACTTGGACTCTGCAAAGGTCCATGAAAGGAAGCTCCTCTTCTTAGATAATATTTAATAAAAAAATCTATTGACAGTTTCCATTTAAGTAGAAAAGTTTTTCTACCATTGTTTCTTATAATATCATTTTTTTTGCGAGTGGTTAAAGAACCAAAATGATAGACTCTAGATTTGTTAACTCCTTTAAAAATTCTAACTCCTAAATTCCAAAGCTTCATATTTAAATCTGGATCAGATCCAAAACCAGGGTCAAATTCTTCACTAAAACCACCTATTTTATTCCAAGTATCCTTATGTATTATGTGTGGAGCCCAATGACTTCCTTGTAAATTATGAAATGGTATTTTTTGATAATTATTCAAAAGTAATTTTTCGTCAAAATTAGATAACGAATTACCCGCATCAAAGTGAACATGATTAATTTCACCCTTCCCTTTTGGATAATGGCTTAACTGGGTGCAAGATAGATAAAATAAGTTATTAGTTAATAATCTAATTTCTTCATATAGATAAAGATCCCAATTTGGAAGAAAATACATATCATCATGAGCATATACGACATAATTAGTATTAACTTTTTTAGATGCAGTATTTACGCCTTTACACAAACCCACGTTTTCGTTTGTTTTTGTATGATCAATATTTATATGATTAATATAATTTTGTGTTTCTTTATCAATACCATTTATGTGTACAATTATCTGATGATCAAAACTTGAATTTTTTCTTATTGAATCGATGCATAACTTCAGATAATCACAGTTATTATATGTAGGGATAATTATTGAAAATCTCATGAATCAGTATATTTCTATTTTATAAACCAATTGTGACCAAATTTGTATAAAAACAGTCGAAAATACCTATGAATAAAAATAGAAATATTGCTTTGATCGGTTGCGGATATTGGGGCACAATTTTAGCAAACAACCTTTTAAATTTTGGTATCAAAAATTTATATATTTACGATTTTAACATGAAAAATTCTGAGGCTTTAAAAAAAAAATTTAAAAAAGTTATCATCAAAAATAGTTATGAAAATTTACTCAAAGATGAGTCTATAAATATATTTTTTTTTGCAACACCTCCTACTAAAAATTTTTTATTAATAAAAAAAGCAATAGAAAATAATAAGAATATTTTTTTAGAAAAACCTGGATTTAAAAGAATAAGTGATTTTTACAAGATTAAAAAAATTAAAATGAATAATAAAATATTAATGTTTGGTTATGTTTACTGTTATAATGATTATATAAAATATATAAAAAAAATTATTAATAAAAAAGATTTAGGAAAAATTTTACACATTAATTTTCAACGTCAAAACCTTGGGCCAATAAGAAATGATGTGCAAGTTGCTGAGGATCTATCCAGCCATGATTTAAGTATTATATTAAATATTTTTAAAAAATTACCTAAAGTTATCTATCATAACAAATATTCAATTCTTAAAAAGA
>Ga0209309_10001465_pt1 | contig 23583 bp, 19 predicted proteins | sample COGITO_mtgs_1204_2_FD_184807 | JGI IMG/M metagenome (GOLD analysis project Ga0209309, IMG submission 184807) | Pelagic marine microbial communities from North Sea - COGITO_mtgs_120412 (SPAdes) (version 2) | ecosystem: Environmental > Aquatic > Marine > Epipelagic ... | reverse complement strand
CTAACGCTCAAGCGGCTACATTGCCACAATTTTCGCATGACGCTCGCTAGTCGACCTTGCTCCGCGTCTTGAGAGCCATCATGCTCGCGAAAGCATCGCGCTCAAACAGCCAAATCGTTGAAAGGATACCTCCAACTGAAATCAAACCGGCAGAAAGATGCTTTATCATGTCAAGCCTCGATGTTATCGTCGTCACGACGGACGAAGTTAACAAAGCAACGAAAACGCCGCGGCTCGGTAAGAATGACGCGAGCGGCAATGTGCAGTCGCGCAATCGCTGATAGAGCACGAATCGCAGCGTGTAAGCTAAACGCAAAGACATTGAAACACAGTTTGAAATGATCAGACCAATTGGTCCAACACGAGGCTGAAGATAAATAGACAGAAGGACGTTCAGGAGAGAGGAGCTGAGAAGCACGATGTTGGCTGCGTTCAGTTCAGTCGGCTTCATGACAGCGTGCGCGTAAGCCTCACTCGTTCCATTTAACGCGAGAAAGAGCACCATGATTGAGAACGCGCCTGCTCAAAGATTGCTTGAGATGAACATTGCAGAGCTTTGTTGATAAACACTTACCAAGTGATTTTGACGCATCTTCCGTATCTGCCCATCGTTTCCCGTAAAGTAATCGAATAGCAAGTTTTGAGTATTGCGGGCCATGTAATGCAACGAGTAGGCCGAGGATCCCCGCGACTCTCATAAGCGTCGCAAACACTTTCGCTTCGTTGTCAAACCTCTTCTGTTTCGTTGCTCGCGAATCCATCTTCTTAGAAAAGGCGACGAACGCGATTTCTTCGAACGGTTGTAGCACTATTCTTACGAATAGGGATCCCAGGGAGGAAACCAGTCCGTAAACGCCCTGGGAATCCGCGCTTCCGACCAAGAGCAATACACCTTTCTCTCCTTCGGCAAGGAATAATTTCAACAGGGCCTGCGTCGAAAAGGTTTGCACAAGCCGCAGTGTTCCTCCCCAATTCATCTTCCTTTTCCCGCACAAAAGCGCGTAACCCGAGTAAGCGAAATCGACCTGTGCGATTGCGTAACATATCAAAATGGTCACGCCGTATGCAAGCTGACCATAAGCAAACCCGAGTGAGACGTGAGCTTCCGTGAAATTCACAAAATAAAATGTCACAAGACTGCGTAGAACAGTGGCAATCGTCTCAGCAGCAAACCGAAGGCGAAATCTTGACTGTCGCTGAGCTCGAATATAAAATGGTTCCGCCAACAGTTCCTGGGAAATATGAAAATCAGCCCAGCCCCGTAAATTATTTCATGCTCGAAGCGCTAATATTCTTTCGCTTACCAAAAAGGCTGAGAACCCGTAGTAGGCCACGGCTTGGGCATATGGGTCAGCCTGCAGATGCGTATGTTGAGATGGACGAAAGGAACATTGTACACGTGGACCTTCTCAACTGTGCTTACCATTTCGAGCCCACCCAGCCCTAGCACCGCGCACGGAACCCCCGCAGACAGAGCTGCTCCAAGCGGGATCACGAGCCAACCGGCGGCCTCTGTTGTTGATAGTCAGGCAGAGAGATGGATCAGAACCCTTGCTGGTTCGAACACGCATCATGATGATAATCTTACCTTGGCTTGCGTCTGTGACATCGCCATCTGCCGTGCCCGATCCAGCGTCTCGCATCAGTGCACGCCGGAAGCCCTGGTTGCAGAAAGCGGCGATTAGATTTTCTCTTGGCTTCCTCGGACAAAGACTCAGGCTTACCTCTCGACAAGTGAGTATGATGGTGGATATGAGCTGGAAGTGAACCTGTGGAGAGGGTAGGCTGTCATGTCACGATCATTCGCAATTAACGAGAGGCACGTCGATTGGCACACTCGTCGATCGATCCCAGATGAGGAGGGACCACTCATGGCTTGAGCCTCACCGTTGGCACGCCGTACTCCTCTGGCGTCAGCCTTCGAGCAACCATGATGTTAACCACGAATGGTAGCAATCTAGACATGACCTGGGTCACTGCAAATAGTGAAGAAGTGTATGGCAAGTCAGCCGGGTTCACACGTCAAAAGGCCGGAGGGCGAAGAAATCCAGCGAGCTTCGCCCCCGTGCCGACTTTGGAGCGGGGAAGGAGGAGGCCGAGTCGCGGTCTGGGAGCAGACGCTGTGCGATGGGGACATCGATGGGATACTCACGGAAAAGGTACGCATACCCACGCACGAAACCGGGCTCCTTGACAACCATCGTCTACGTAACCAAGTTCCCGACTGCTAACAATGTATGTGCTGTGGCTTTGATTTCGCACATTTTCCCATCTTTTCTCCACTGCTTTTCCATGCTTTTCGCCTCCCTTTTCAGTGTTTTGGCAGTTTGGTGGGTCCAAGGTGAAATCTCCCGTTCCACTGAGTCACAGCACGGTTGGACTGAGCAGGACCTGGGTGGCGTCCGGAGGTCTCAGCGTCTTCGCATGGACGAATTCTAGCCGTCCATCGCAAGAATTCCCCTCCCGCGCTCGGTCCGAGAAGACGAAAGTGAAGGGATGAAGGCAGCGCCGAGACAGAGTCTGAGGGCTAAAACCTCGGGCTCCTCGGGTGCAGAGCTCACGAGCGCTCCATCACGCCGTTGCGCCTATCTGCAAGAGGCTGCCCAGAATATGGCGGATGAATTACCCAGCCTAGCCGCCGAACTCATGAACACCGCGCACCTCGTCGCTAAGAAGAATAACCTTCCGCGTGGAGTATTCAAGGTGGGTCCACCGTCCACCTCAATTCCAACAGCCCTCACCTTTTTACTCCTGCCCGTCGTCTTACCTGTTTGGTTGTGTGATGATATCCTGACCTCGGTCGTTTGCGTCCATCAGGGCATCTCATCTTGTCCAGCGTGTGCGCTCCCATCGGAGAGGGCGAAAGACGATGATAAACCGTGCAAACTGTGCGATTTTGTTCCTCGTCGAAGGAAGAGAACAAAGACTTTGAGGAGTAACTGAGGACGGGTACGCGTAGTGTACGAGGTCATGGAGATGCGTTTGGGTGACACACTAGAGTAGATTAGTAGCTAGTAGCATGGAATCATAGTATACACTTCGCTTGGACCTTCTCACACAGCGCTGCTGTTCGTCGATCCGGTCCCGATAAGCCGCTCCCCCTCACCGTCGGCTTCTAGGCCGTCATCTTGCGTCGACCCGGCCCACATCTCCTTCAGGTCACCCCTGCAGTGAGCATAAGCCACCGTGCCTCCGAGCACGGTCGGCACCAGATAGCAAAGAGCGGGCTGTCCCCCCTGACCGCCGATTTGCAGGTGCAGCGCCAGGAACGTCAGCAGCAGACCGGCGACGTAAGCCACAATAGAGGGCAGCAGGTACGCCAGGCGGGCCCTGCTCGACTCGTTGTACCGGTTATCAAAGAGGTGGTTGTGAACGATCAACAGACCCGGCAGGATGACGTCACCGTAGCCGAGCATGGAGTAGTCGCCGACGTTTCCTCCAAGCCTCGGAAAGAGGAAGAGCATCGGCAGCGACTCGTGTTGCTCACCTCCTTTGGCGACCTTCACCATGACGCTCTCTTTGCCAAACAGGTGGGGCTGGATATAAACCCAGAAGATGTCGTAGCACATCGCACCAATGAGGAGGAGGGTGCCAACCTTGAGGTTCGGCAGGTGCACGAGTCGTAAAACATTGACCAGGAACGACATGCCCATGACATCTTGAAGCACCCAGGCCCAAGTCGCCTCCTGGTTGAGCAGCCAAACGAGTACCACCACTACGGCACAGGCGACGCTCGGAACGGAGAGCTGGTTCACCGTGCCAAAGACGGGGAGGTCAATGTCTTTCGAAAGTGCCTTGAAGCCCGATTCAAACACCGCGATGAAAAGAGCGTGCAGGCCCTGCACCGCAGCGAAACAGAACACACCCTTGATGATGAGGAACACCCAGTGCTGCATCGTGAAGAATATCACCAGGAGCACGATTGAGGCAAACACGACAAAGTACGCCGCACTCATCTCGGTGATCTCAAGTCCTTCGATCCCACCGCCGGAAGCTTCGCGCCCGCCGCCGCCACTGCTTTGACTCATATCGTCGTCGGATTTCGGTTTAAACAGAAACCCCTGATCCGAAAGGGACCACATGGCACCGAACACGATGGTGAGCGACGCCATCGCCAGCAACGCAAACGACGCGACCAGATCCACGGATCCCTTGAGCTTGAGCTCTTTGAAGGTGACGCTCGCCCCGTTGGCTGCGCCAGATTTCAGTTGATCACCATCCTGCGCGAGAACCTGCATGATGGGGATAGTGACGGTCGCGTTGCCGACGCAAGACATCGGCGTAAGCTCGGCTTCGTCGGTGACCACAATCATGGCGGCTCCACCAGCCGCTTCCACCGCAGCAGCCTTCTCACCAAACGTGCACTCCCCCCTCCAGACGAGTACCGCCTTGCCCGTAGCCTGTGATATCGGCTCGCACCCGTACTTATCCGAAGCTACGGTGAGATGCATCGGAGCACTCTCGCTCTCGCCGACGGCACCGCCGAAGAACGCGAGCAAGCCGAGGAAGGAGTTCGACTCCCCGTGCACAGTCGTCTCCTCGATGGCGACGCCGATGGGTGTCGAACGCGTCTGGCAGGCATCCATGGTCTGGCCGCTCACCGTCGTGATCGCCGCGAGGATGACGATCGCAGCGAGGGCGCACATCGCGGTTCTACGAACCATCCTGACCCGTCGCGTGCCGGGTGACTCGCCGTCGTCTGACGCGCCGCGGAAAGTTCCTGGGGTTGCCGGGTGCCGAAGGAAATCGGCGTCGGCGCTGTCGTCGAGGGCGCTTCGGCGCGGCTCGGTTGCGAGATTAAAACGTTGCGACTGTCGTCTCTGGGCAATTCGCATACAAGGCTCGAAGCCTCTCTCTCGCCCCGCACGCACGCGCGACGCACACTGTGTGGAATGACGCTTTTTTCCTCGCTTCTTCTCGTCGGCGAGCCCGCGGCCTTTCCCACTCAACACCCACAGATTTGACGTGGACGTGATAATTCCCGACTAATTGCCCGTATGGATCTTGAAATTGCAACGCAAAATAGCATTTTCTTTGTGACTAGCTAGCTGTGGACTGTTGCTGTAATTTTGCGATTGTTGAACATCGCGAAGAAACCACTTGCAAAACCGATGGCATGAACCCCAAGCCCGAACCGTGAGAAATCCAAAACAAGATATTTTTTAAAATCTCCCGTGGCGACTTGTGATTGGTTCATGATCCTTCCCGATCGTGTTTATATGGCGCAGGAGAGATAGAACTTTCCCAAGTCCGAACCGTCAAAAAACGAGCGGCAACCCGCGGCATTGCACACACCTCCGCGCACGTAGAGTGCGAAGGAAGACCACGAACGACCGCGTCGGACCGTTTAAGGACCCACTAAGTGTCAACGAGTCCCTTCTCGCGCCGGTGAAGTCCCATCGAGCCGCTCAGACGAGGATAGAACATCGACTTTCACGACGCGTCTTCCCGCGAAGTGAACCGCGCTTCGTTCTATCTTCTTCTCTCGCGAGTTAGAGCGCGTCTCAAGTTCCTCGAGGGCGAGCGGCGAACTTAAGAGGACGCGTCGAGTAAGGCCGAGTAGCGTCGCGTGAACCCGGAGCGTCGAATTCGTGTGGGGTTCGCGAGCGAAGGGACGTCGGTCAGCGTCACATGCAACGGAAGAAGCAGCAGAGTCAAAATCTGTCCGCGAGGATGCCAACACACGAGCAGCAGCGACAGAATGCGACGGGCGCGGACGACAGATACAACAGCGGCGCCGGTGCATCTGGTAACACTTACGCTCAGCAGGGTGTTGGTGGCTACGCGCAGCAGGTGAGCTCCCCTTCCCCACGTCTCCTCCTACCACACAGCAGAAACACGAGGCTCGCTCTCATTCGGTGCGCTGATCGCACACTGACTCACTCACTCCTCCACGTTCTCGTTCCCAGGGATACTACTATCAGGACGCGAACGCGCAGCAGCAACAACAGCAACAGCAGCAGCAGCAGTACGCGGACGCCGGATTCGGGGCCCAGGCTTACCAGCAGCAGCTTGCATATGCCGGGGTGTCGTCGAATCAGCCGTACTGGTACGCTTCCTTCGGGGAGGGGTCGAACGCGGCGGCGCAGAACGGCGGTGCCTCTCAGGAGATGAACGTCGCCCTGAAGGATCGTGACATCAAAACGCAGAGGAGGAAGGAGGCAAATCGCGAATCCGCGAGGAGGTCAAAGCAGAGGAAAAAGGAGGAGAGCGAGTTGCTATCCAGCAAAGCCCAGGAGCTCGTCCACGAGAGCGCGACGCTGCGCGCGGAGCTGGAGAAGGTTCAGAAGCACGTCGATAACCTGTACGACGAGAACATGGCCCTTCGTAAGCAAATCTCCAAGGCTGGTGGCTCGCTCCCACCGGCACCCGCGAAGATCTCCCCCATGAACATTCCTCCTCCGATTGAACTGCCAGCCTCTCTGTTGAAGGATGCTACGCAACCCACTCCGCCGGGCAAGAAGGACGCGAGGGACAGCCCAGCGGCTGAGGTTAAACGCAAGGGCGACACCCAGAAGACGTCCGCGGCGAAGAAGACGCGCCACGAGGCGGTGGACGACGGCACGATTGGTCTGCACAGTCTTCTGGATAATGACCTCGCGAACCAGATCCCCCTCTCCCCGTCCCCAGCCCCCACAGGGTATGGCAGTCTCGCAAACACCGGAGCTGGCGAGGCAAATGGAATGATGATGAGTGAGGCCATCGTATCGTTCCGTGAGCCCATGAGGGGAAGTCTCTTTCCTGCGAACGCTGCTTTGGACGAGGCTGACATCATGTTGGGAGGAAGGAACACACCAAACTTCATCAGTGGAAAGACAATCACCGATGACGACCTGTCGCTGGCCACTTTTGTAAGAAGGGGCAGCGACATTGGTCAAGGAGGTTGAGAGTGTGAAGCAAAAAATGAAAGTAACGCAGCTGTATTTGTACGTTTATTGTTTAGGGACCCTTAGGCTTTTAATTGATAATCTTGCGCATCTATAAATACTTTACGACGAAAGACTGTTCAACGCCGCGCCCAAAGGCCAAGCTGCCTCAATATTCTGTCCCTTGTACGTAATCTGCTTGACCAGAGTGACCTTCCTAGAGTCTGCAAGCTTGTAACCCACGGTGAGAAGGGAGTGAGCGTAGGATAGATCATGACAGTAATACGGGGCATCCTTCTCTTCCACACCCTTGAATTCTTGAAGCACCTCCTCGGGGGAGAGGGAGCACGCCTTTTTCGCAGCTGCGAGTATCTTCTTTGGTGTGGTATCTCCACTTGGCTTTTCTGGGTCAACCAGACCAGCCTGACTGACGCGATCGAAGAGATACGAGGACAGGTAGAATGTACTGGCTCCAGCGCCGCGGGATCCATCCCAAACACCGTTGAAGCTGCAGTCCTTCTGCGAGCTTGCGCCACACTTTTTCTCAGGTGCTAGGACCTCATCCACAACAGACTTGCATGCCAGTGCGTCGGTGTCTTTGCTACCCTTCGCACGATGCGTCTTGCCCCCATAGACATACTCACCATCATGTCCCACAGGGACGCACGGGCTTGCGTTTCCCTCCGCTTTGCCAAGCACGGCGGCGCGTGCCGCCATGAGGCCATATCCGAGGTGGCTGTAAACATAAACGTTATACGCGTTGCCGCCACTCTTCATCTCTTTGAAGTACCCCGGCGGCGCATTCTGAGCGTGTGCCGACTCTGCAGCGTATGCGAGCTGCACGCTTCCGCCACCAAGATCGACCGTGGCCACGGTATCTTCGATGCCTCCTGCGAGGTTGCCAAGGAGGTAGTTCATCGTCAACCATTGAAACGCGCCCTCTGACTCGCCGTCCATGATGCTGACACTATCCTTATCGAAAGCAAATGGATACTCGTCAAGTAACCTTCGAACCGCTTCGAGGAGATCGTCAGCTTCGCTGCCGGGAAGCATGCGAAGTCCAGCTGTGGCTCGCACCTCCACAGTCGTGCTGGCGCGCTGCGCTGCCGGGACTGTCTCCAAGGCAGTGGCAAGCAGGGGCTTGAGGCTCGCTGCTCCCTTTGCCGGCTCCTTCGCAAACGAGCTGAGACCCGGCTTGAGCTGCTCGAACGTATCATCGATGAGGACGAGCTCGGTACGAGCGCCAACTTCGAATTTGAAGACGTGGACTCGTGAACCAGTCGATCCGGCATCAAACACGATCGCGAATCTGTTTTGACCGTCACCGTCGATCTTAACCTCCTCGGTAAAATCGTCAGCGTGAACAGGAACCGTTCTATCGAGAGTGTCGACGGGAGCACGTCGCTGCGGAATCCCAGAACCACTGGCTGAAAGTTGATCGTGAGAGAACGGAAGGTGTTCGTTTGGTGCTGACGGCATCAACAGCACGATCGCAAGGACCAGCAGAAATACAGGGAGAAAGATAGCGATTAGTCCTCTGAACCGCCATATCCTCGACGCCATCGAGTCTCGTCCGAGAGCTCGACGAGCGCCCCGCATCTCTGTCGTCCTTTGAACCGCACGAGCACCGCTTCGAAGATCAGATCGACACCGTATGGTGTCCGATCGGTCCGGGGCTCGCCAAAAAAAGTGAACAGGTCTGGGACAGGCTTGACGCTTTGGTGCTTGACTTTTTTTCTAAACGCGCGTCCGAATGGACCGGACCCATCAGGTGCTCCTGAAACTCAAGTCTGCGTTCGGTGACAGTTTCGCTGCTCGGTTCAATCGATGTGACGCGTCGCATTGTTTTCGTTGCTGGCATCATTTATTCTAACATTCTAGTTTCGTTTCGGCGGCCGCCTGGCGACGCGCTTCTTCCTTCCACCCTGTGCAGCCGCATTCGATCCTGCGCCCATGCTCATCCCGCCTCCTCCCATCGGCATCCCGCCTCCTCCCATCGGCATCCCGCCTCCTCCCATCGGCATCCCGCCAATCCCCGGAGCAGCGAAGCCACCCGCGGCAGGCGCACCTCCGAAGGCGACGGGCGGTGCCCCAGTGCCACCTCCGAAGGGTGCCGCACCGAATCCACCACCGGCTGCTGGTGCCGGGGACGCACCCCCGCCACCAAACAGGCTCGGCGCGTTCATGGGAGGCGGGGCACCAGAGCCTCCGAAGCCGGCCCCGTCCCCGCCGGCTCCGAAAGACGTGCCCGGCGGCGCACTTGCACCGAAGCCACCGAACGTGCTTGGAGCCGGGCTGTTATTCGTCGCGTCACCACCCCCTCCGAACGGGTTCGCCGCGGCGGCGCCGAAGCTAGGGGTTGACGCTCCCCCGAAACCGCCGGAGGTTGGCGCGTGGGTTCCAAACGGCGTCAAAGCGGGACCGGAAGACGCGGCAGTTGAAGCGCCCGCGCCGAAGGTAAATGCGCCCGCCGTAGATGCAGGTGCAGGCTGAGAGCTAGACGCGCCAAAACCTCCAAATCCAGTCGAGGAAGGAATCGCCGTGGACGCACCGAACCCTGCGCTCGACACAACAGGCGCCGGTTTCGAGGCATCCCCTCCGAACGTCGGAGCAGGCGCGGCGCCGCCGAATGCGGGGGTGGACGAGGCGCCTGCTCCGAAAGCGGGCGCCGATGAGGAAGCTCCGGCGCCGAACGCTGGCGCAGATGTGGCTCCGGCGCCAAACGCGGGTGTGGATGCCGGTGCGGCTCCAAAGGCAGCCGTGGATGCTGGTGCAGCGCCAAAGGAGGGTGCAGAAGCTCCGGCGCCAAACGCGGGTGCAGATGACGCGGCTCCAGCGCCAAACGCAGGCGCCGATGACACGGCTCCAGCGCCAAACGCAGGCGCCGATGACGCGGCTCCAGCGCCAAACGCAGGCGCCGATGACGACCCGCCAAAAGTCAACGCAGGAATGGACGACGGCGTTGATGACGACGGTGCCCCGAAAGTGAATGCAACTCCACCTGAAGTCGCCGGGGTATCTTTCGGCTCTGAAATCGTGGACGGATTGGAACTAGGAGCTGGCGCCGGCTTCCCAAACGTGAAAGGCGCTGGCGAGGACGCAGGTGCATCTGAAGGCGCGCTCGATCCAGGTTCCGAAGTAGCCAGTGCACTAGCTGACCCAAACAGTCCAGTGCCAGACGTTTTGGGGGCAGAATCAATCGCCGCACCAAAGGCGAATGCAGCACCGGTGGACGTCGGAGCATCGGGTTTCGATGAGCTCGTGTCCTTCAGAGAAGCCGCCTGGATGGGGAAAGAGGTACCGAACGAAACCTCGGGTTTCGCCGTTTCCTTGGTGACTGCAGGTTCCGTCGTCGCAGCTTCAGATACCGGCGTAGACGAAACACCGAAAGTGAACGGAGCAGCAGTCGCCTTCAGAGGAGATGGGGTCGTTGACGGGGCACCGAATGTGAAAGGTGCCGGAGCGGCGGCGGGTTTTGCCGCAGCCTCTGCCGTTGAAGCCGGAGCCGATGTTCCGAAAGAGAACGGAGACGGTGATGTCGACGCAGTGAGAGGCGATGGCGCGGGCTCCGTCGCCTTCTTTTCCTCTTCGTCGATAGCATCCTGTACCTTCTTCTGATGCTCTTGGTTCTGTTTCATGAAATTGGAGCTCCAAAGATTAACCTTTTTCGGTGCTTCCTCCTCAGCCGGCTTGGCCTCCGCGGGCTTGTCTGCATCGGTTGCTTTGGCAGGAGCGCCGAAAGTGAACGGAGCAGCAGTAGAGGCCAGCTTGTCATCCTTTGACTTTTCAGCTCCATCAGATGAAGACCCGTTTCCAAAGCCAAACGATGGAGCAGCGGCAGGAGCTGTAGGTGGATTTGTGCCAAATGTAAACGCAGGCGCAGATGACGCCGCCGCGCCCGACTCTGGAGCCGATGTTCCGAAAGAGAACGGAGACGGTGACGTCGACGCAGTGAGAGGCGATGGCGCGGGCTCCGTCGCCTTCTTTTCCTCTTCGTCGATAGCATCCTGTACCTTCTTCTGATGCTCTAGGTTCTGTTTCATGAAATTGGAGCTCCAAAGATTAACCTTTTTCGGTGCTTCCTCCTCAGCCGGCTTGGCCTCAGCGGGCTTGGCCGGCTTGATCGCTTCGGTAGCCGCAGGAGCAGGGACGGATGTCGCTGCTCCAAAAGTAAACGTCGCCGGCTTTGTCGCTGCCGGCGCGGCAGCAGGGGAAGATGAACTTTCACCAAAGGTGAAGTTTTTGTCGACGTTTTCGTTATCGTGCCCGGCGACTGAACCGAACTTCACAACATCGATACCCCCATCGTCGTCATCACGGAAAGAATAAACTGGCAGATCATCGTTAACCGGCAGTTCATCCTCTTCATCGCCTCCGAATGCATAGGACGGAAGATCAGAATCGATCTTTGAGGACGGGTCGAACGTTGTCGCAGGAGCCGCCTTTGGACTGGGTTCTCCGAACGTGAAAGAGGGAAGCGCTTCTGTCTGAGTCTCTGGTTCCCTGGCGACAGGTTGCGCTGCAGGTGTTCCAGTCGCGAACAGCGGAGGTGCACTCTTTTGCAGCGGTGCTATGCCACCGAAAGGACTGTTTGACGCGGCAACCACTGGCGCAGTCGCCGGTTTGTCCTCCTCCATCGCAGCCGAAGCTGATGCCATGCTCGCGTCTTTCGTAGAAAGCACATCAGGCTTAAACTGAAGCGGCGAAGGTCTCGGAGTGTTCGCAGCCGCGCCAATCTTCGATTTAATGTGAGATGCGATCGATGGTGCCGGCGAGCGTTTATCGGCGTCGGCGAACGACTTTGCAGGCGTGGCGCGCTGGATACCTCTGAACCCATGCAGAGCTGAGGTGGGTGCCGCCGCCCTATTGAGGCTCGACGAGAGGTTCAACGGCTTGGGCAGCGGCGAGGCAGCGGTACCTCGCGTCTCCGGGCTGGCCTTCTGTCCAGAGAGCATGTCTAAAGTCTGCAAAATTCTCCGTGCAGTATCCGTGGTCGTTGCTAAAGACGAAGGCCGAGCCGGTGTCGCTTTGGGGCCCATAACAAATCCAGGCGTTTCCCCGGGTGCAGGGAATGCCGGAGGCGGCATGGAAGTGGTAGGTCCAGAGAGTCGCGGCATGGTAGAGCGTCCTTGCTCTCGTTCATGCACGTCGAATTCAGCCACGTCTCTGCTTCTTTTAGATCCGGCGGACATCATGGATTGATAACCCCAGTCCATTCCCGCCCCACTCGCCGTGGGCGGCGAGCCGGAGCCCCCAATCCCGCCGGCACCTCTTCGGGCAGTGCCGAACCCCGCGGACCTGCGGACACCGGCGCCCCTCATCGATGCACCGAGTAGCGTAGATCTCTGAGACGGTTGACGAGATCCGTAAAGGGACGCGCCGTCTACCTGGGAAGCATCGGCCACGCCACTGCGACCGCCGCCCCAGCCCATTGTTGACGTTTTAGACACGCCGCGCGCATTTGGAAGGGAGAGGAGAGCCCGCTTGCGCTCGGCGTTCGTCTGTTGCAGGTACTGACGAATGCCGGTGAACGGTGTTTCCTCAGCGCCTGCTGTCGATGGATTCGCGGCGGGATCCGCTGCTCCTGCGGTCCGCGGAAGTCCAGTTGCCGCTGGATTCAGATCGGAACCAGCCCCCTCACGAGCTTTCTCATCTTCCCTCTGAAGAAGGCTGATAACGGCGTTCGCCTCCTCGCGGGTCAGGCCACTTTGACCTTGGCGTCGTTTCAATTCATCGAGTAGACCGCTTTGCGATGCCGCTAGCTGGTCTCTTTCACCCGTCACCTGCGTAGGCTGCAAGATCGCGGAACGGGGGAGCAAATTCAGATTTGACGCGCGATCGCTTAGGGTTAAAATATTCGGGCAGGTGTCGCGTAGTTGTCGAGGGCTCTCGATGCTCACCTGGGCAGCCGTGTGCTGTCGCGACGCTACGTTTGCATTCTGAGCGTTCTCGGCATCATCAGTAGGCGATCCCAGTAATCCACGAACCTGCAGAGGGAGAGAGGTCACCGTCGTCAGATGCTGCAACTAGAAAAAAGTTTTGAAAAACGAGCACGTGCAGGGAGAGGTTGATCGACGCGGCGGTTGCTCAGATTCATTCACGCACCGTCTTCGTGATGCCTCCGATACCCCATCGGATAGGTGTGACGAGGTTCCTCAGCAGCTGACCGCCGCCGACCTCGCCGTCAATCCCGTATGGGCTGTCACCGGGGGTGCGGCCGCCGCGCTGGGCCGCCATGGTTGCACGGAGGGGCTCAAGCCGGTGTGCGCAGACCGGTCCAAGCCCTTAAGACGTGCCGACAAGAACGGTCGAGCGCCTCGACTGGCGTCTTATCGGGCGGGCTGCGCGCGATGAACTGTGCTCACACCCGCCACAGAGAGCCGCCTGTGTGGGTGCCTCCACGCAAAAGTTGAGTGTGCGGCGTTGTACAAAATTAATTTCTCTGAGAAAGGACCGTTATGATTCGATTTCCCCACTTCCTCGAGCACGAACAGGAAGTAAGAGGGGCATCGGGGATGGACGAGCCGATGAACGCGTACACGGATGCGTGCGCCACGATCAACGCATCTTTGGAGGCGGTCAAGGCTCTTCAGGTCAACTTCTCAGCGAAGGTCGACACGTTGGAGGCTGAAGCCAAAGATCTCCGCTCCAACCTGAAGCGAGAGCAGAGAGAGGCTAGCGACTTGCGTAAACGGCTCGAGAGCGCCGAGGCTACCGCCGCTGCCGCCAAGAGTGAGCACGCGGCGTCCAGGGCTCAGGTGTCGGCCGCGGAAAAGGAATCAACCGCCCTAGTCAGTTCCCTCAGGCAGGAGCTTGCAGTGAGCCATGCGACTCACGAGGAAACCAAAAATAATTTGGTTGAGGAGCGCAAGAGGGCCGCGGAAGCAGCCAAAACATCTTCGGATACCGTGAAGGAACTCAACACAAAGTGTGCGGATGTGCAGCGAGCGATGGACGTAGCCAAGATGGAGGTGGAGAATGCCCATGCCCGCGCGGAAGATGCGATGCATGCGAAGAGGGAAGCGGCGGTTGGGAGAGCAGCCGCCGAGAAGGACGCAAAGGCCAAGTTGGAAGCCTTGCTTGCCTCGAAGGAGGAGGTGGCCGAGCTGAAAGCTTTGTTGACCGACAAGGTGGCGGAAGAGGTGGCGGCTCATGACCTCACAAGGACACAGCTGGATCGACTGAAGCAAGAAAGTTTCAACCTGTACACGGCGTATACTCAGTCGGTGGAGAAGCTCGAGGAATACAGGCACGCGCTTGAAGCTGAGTCACAGGAGAGTGCTCGCCTGCACGAAGCCTTGGCCCGACAGAAACAACAGGCCGCTCGCGAAGCGATGCGCATGAGTAAGTCGTCGAGCATGATGCTCCCACCTTCGAGCATCGCAACGATGGGATTGTCGAGCCCAGCCGTCGGCGACAACGTGGACACTCCTACACCGCTGAGGCCTCTCGGGAAAGAAAACAACTTCACCCTCGACACCATCGAAAGAAAGTTCGCGGTGGTCGATTGAGACAGTATACACGTACATGTTACAACAGCCTAGACTATCAATCACTCTGTGAGGACCGACCGCCAGCGTTCGCTCTTAACGACTCCGACCTCGCTCATCGGCCATAATTTCAAGAAAACCTTACCTCGAAGCATGCCATAGGGCACAGGTCCGTAGTCACGTGAGTCGGTCGAGTTGTCCTTGTTATCCCCTTGCAGCCAAAGGTGCCCAGAGGGAACCTCCACCCTTTGTGTGCCACCGAAGCTGCCAGCTTTCGGCACGGCAATCACGTCCCCTCCTCTTCCGAGGACCCGCTTGCACACCGTGTGCCTCGGATTCGTCGGCGACTTTGAGATGACAATGTCGCCGCGCCTGATGTTGTCAGCCATCACCGACAGCTGCTCCACCAGCACGAAGTCTCCCGATCTATTGAACGTGGGCAACATACTCGGCCCCAGGCACATGGTGACGTGCACACCGTAGTTGTGGATGACGTTCACGAGGCAACCCATCTTGAAAGCCATCGGACCGTGCTTGACGATCTCGCGCCAGACGTGCGCGAACACTCCCTGCGCGGTCGGGCTCGACATCTTCCGTGCTGGTGGGAAAGGTGACCTTGATCCCTTTAAGTGTCGCGAGTCACGGACGAAGGACCCGACGGCATACCCTCGAGCAAAGGGATGTATGTGCCCCGCGTGTGGGTTTGTGAGACGTCCACGTGAAATCACGAGTCCAAGGCTCTCGATATCGGGGAGACTCTCACAGCGAGACAGGGGTGTCGGGTACAAGCAGGTGTGTCGAAATGGTTCACAACTCTAACGCGGCTCTTACGCCGTGAAATCTCCATCGTCGAACGATGTCATCTTCTCCACGAGATAGTCCGCCCCGCTGAATCCCTTAGAATTGTTGAACACCAGGGCCAAGGTGTAGAGCAACCCTTGGACTTGCGCTGATGTCAGCTTATTCCTCGACTCAAAGTCAGTCAGCTTCATCTCCCAGATCGAAGCGCCGGAGGGTTTTGAGACGCCGAACTTGGCGCGGTTCATCCTGAGCCCGAGTCCGGTGATCGTGGATGCGACCGAGAGGAGGCTCTTGGCGCCGGTCTCGTTGACCCTCACGGTGAGAAGGGTCCTCTCCGGGTCTGTCTTGTTGTCTATCCTGATCCCGCTGTGCTCCACCACGCCAACCTTCTTGCTCTCCGCCTGCGTGCAGAACCTGAGGTACTCCGTCACGCGCTCCTCCACAGCCCTGGGGTCATTGACCTTGGACTTACCCTTCCCGATACCCTCGGTGACGAACATCTTGATGTGCACGATGTCGTTGTTGCTCCCGTCGTCGTCAACGTCCTCTTCAATCTCCCAATCGGCGTCGTTTAATTCGAGGTCCAGGCCGTTAAGGAGCCACGAGAGGATGCGCATCACGCCGGGCACTGCGGAGACATCGACTTTCAGCAGCGTCGAGGTGGGGTGCGCATCGTTGTCAACCTCCGCGTACGCGATCGCGCACGAGTACGAGTCGTCCTCGTCGGCCTCGTCCTCGTCGAACGACGGAGGCAGGGGCGGGCTCGTCTCCCCGCCAAAGAGGATGCCCTCGCGTTTCTTCGCGACGCGAACGGGAGCGCCCCTGCTGGCGCGAGAAGCGCCGGCTCTGCGCTGGACGAGAGACGGGCGCGAGAGACGGCAGTATGCCCGCGGGATGTTCGCGACGGCGAGCGCCATGACGGTGGTCGGAGTGAACTGGCGCGGATCAGAGTGTGCTAAAATATCTGCGAGAGGCCCTGACTCTTTTTGACGACGACGCGCTTTTTGTCAGTTTGTTGAAACCGACCGCGACAGTGTCCGACCCGAAAAGCGTCAAAAAGTGTAATTGATGGGTGACGTTGAGGGAGGAGGGTGTGCGCACCCGGTCACTCTAGTCGCGCGAGGAGGTCAATAATGGACATATTCGCTTGTGCTGGTCGCACATCAACAGTGCCCGCGGCGGTTCGATCAACGTCCGGGCCGTCCGCGCCGGCGACGCGTCGAATTAGCAGGTATAATAGGGTAAAGGGTTTCTGTGTCGGCGGCGGGGCGCTGGGGAATGACCGCTCGGCGCGGCCCGGAGCCTCGCTTCGTGGATCCGTCCAGTTCCCTCATACTCGTCGCGGCATCATCAGGGTGTGTGCGCTCGGAGGCGATGATGAGGACGACGACGCGGCGTTCGACGCCAACTTCGGCGACATCGACAGGCTCGCCGCCGAGGCGGAGGCGGCTGCGGATGGCGAGGACGACGACGCCGGCGACGAGGACGACGACGCCACGCTGATGTCGTTCGGCTCTCAGAAGGTCGTCGAGTTCGGTCTGTCCGGCCGTCCTCTCTACGTGTGCCAATCGATCTGGTGGCTGCGCCTGTCCCAGCTGAAGACCTACCCCCCCGACGTCGACGACGTGCGAGACATTGCCCGCCGCTCCGGCCTGACCACCAAGGCTGTTCAGAAGTGGTTCGCCGATGCGCTCGATCACTACCACGGCCTGTCGCTCGTCGACAAGGCCAACTACGACGTCGAAGCCCAGGTGAAGCTCGACAGGATGGAGGCGCTCATCGTGAGGCTCGGGACCGAGAAGCCCGGCCTCTTCGACGGGAGGGACGACGAGCCCGTGAACGTGGCTGCGCCGTGGAAGGAGGAAGGTAAGCTCGACCGCGATGAGCAGGAGAAGCTGACGCTCAAGGACCCGCTCTACATCGCCATGGATGCCTTACCCGACGTCATGGCCAAGGAGGCGGCGGAGGCGAAGCTCGAGAAGGACACGGAGGAAGGTCTCGACGACGACGCGATTGCGCGCATTCCGCAGGATGGCTCAGCCGAGCAGCCGTTCCTGATCAACCCTTATTCGAACTCCAAGGTGGGTTCGTGGTCCATTGTCAAAAAGGTTGGACCTCCGACTGCGTTCGAAGATTCCATCGATTGGCTCGAGAGCGGCGGGTGGGAGGCTCTCCCGGATCATGAGATTGCATCCGCAGTTGACGGTGGGTCGCTGAAGTTTGTCGGCGTGAGTGACCAGACCATCGAGGGATCGCGCGACAGGTTAGATATCGCCATGCCATCCAACGCCGATTCACTCGCGGTCGCCGAGGAGATCGACTCTGACGGAATCTTGAGGGAGGCGGTCAGGCACATCGGCGATCTCTCCCGCAAGCCACTCCACAAACTGACCATCGGCGAGGAGCTCGAAGGAGAGATTGTTTCGGTTGAGCTGTACCACGGTGCGCTGGTTGACTGTGGGTGCGAGACTGATGGCCTGATCCCAATCTCCGAGAACGATTGGCCCGACTTAGTTGACACACTGACCACTGGTACCAAGGTGAAGGTCAAGGTCAAGGCGCTGTACGAGAAGTGGTGGCGATTCAGGTTTCCCATCGAGCTTGATGTCTTGACACCGAACGTCGGGCACCTCATCAAAACCCACCCGCACGAGGACGGACCCCCCATCAACATCTACAGCGGTGAGACCGTGCCCTACGCGAACATGGACGCGGGGCGCCCTCTGGACAAGTTCTTCGAGGTATCTGACGTGGACGATGAGGAGGAGGAGAGGCTCCGCGTGCAGGCCATCAGCGAATGGGTTGACGAGAAGATGGCGGAAACGGAGAAGACCACCAAGAAGAAGGGCAACAGGATGCAACGGGTCCTCGCGGCTGCCAAGGCCGCGGCGGCCGCAGCCGCCGATGAGAAGAGCGCTGCGAATCAGATACCCGTGGACGAAGACGAGGAAGACGCTCGCGGCATGTCCGACGGTGGAGCTGCGCAGGCTCTGGATACCGGAGATGGCCTGCGAGGCATCGGCGAGCGCACTGAAGAAATGATCGCCGCCGAGGAGGAGGAAGAGGAGGCTGCACTTTTCGGAGGGGAGAAGACAGTGGTACCAAGCGTTGTTGGACGTAAGGAGGATCCAGATGCGGTCGAGGAGGGCGAGGAGGACGAGGAGGATGACACGGCGGCTGACGAAAATTTCGACGGTAACGTGAACCCGGAGGCTGAGGACACGCGCGGAGGTGTGGTGACCAGCGCCGATGACTTGACGGCCTCTTCCGTCGACTACGAAGACGATGACGAGGGCGAGGACGATGACGATGAGGCGACGGGGAGCAAACCCAAGAAGGCTTCCGTTGACGATGACGATGATGAGAATGAGGACGAGTAGTCATGTGATCCAACAAAAGAAATCTCCCGAGGGCATTTCATAGATTACCCGCAATGGCGGTGAACGCGTAGGTTCGGTAGTCTTAAAAAGCGACGATGATATCTTCGGGACAGAATCGACTCGTCGCATTCGGCGTCGTGCTCCATGCACTGCTCATCTATGCCATGTTCGACGTTCATTTTACTAGCCCTCTCGTGCACGGCATCGAGCCTGTGACGGCAAACTTTGCCGGCCCAGCATCGCGCTTGGTGGTCATCGTCGCCGACGGACTTCGTGCGGATCGGCTATTCGAATTGGAGAATCGTAATGGCGGAATAACCGAAGTACCGACGGGCGAGATGGCTCCTAGGGCTCCTTTCCTCCACCAGGTTGCACGCGAGATTGGAAGCTGGGGAGTCAGCCACGCGAGGCCCCCGACGGAGTCTCGACCCGGGCACGTCGCCCTGCTCGCCGGGTTTTGGGAGGATCCGAGCGCCATCACAAAGGGTTGGCAGGCGAATGCGGTTGAGTTCGACCATCTCCTCAACCAATCTTCGGCGGCGTGGGCCATCGGAGCTCCATCGGTCGTGCCTCTGTTCTCGAAGGGGATCCCGCACGTGCGTAGCCGGATGTACGCGGAGGAGCTCGAGGACTTCGCAGCCTCGAACGATCACGCCGCCCTTGACGAATGGGTGTTCGATCGGGCTATCGAGGTGCTCACAGGTAACGTCACGGAGCACGAGCTGCGGGCAGGTGCCACCTTGGAGACGGAACGACGCGCGCTGGAGGGCGACAAGGTGGTGTTCTTACTGCACCTCCTCGGGCTGGACAGCGCAGGGCACGCACACAAGCCAAGCGGGGAAGGGTACGCCGAAAACATCAGGGTCGTGGACGCGGGTGTTCGAAGACTCGCCGCGGCGTTGGAGGAGCGGTTCGGCCCGGAGGACGGGGGTACGGCGTTCCTGTTCACGGCTGACCACGGCATGAGCAACAGGGGTGCGCACGGCGACGGGGACCCGGGATGCACGGAAACCCCCATCGTCGCCTGGGGCGCGGGTGTAGCGTCCACGGCCACCGAGACCGAAAGAGATATCGCGTGTACGTCACGGGGGAAGGATGCACCAACTCCAGAGGCGAAGTGGGGTCTCACAGACAGGGAGAGATGCGACATTGAACAAGCCGACCTGGCCTCCTTGGGTGCTGCCTTGCTCGGTATCCCGCCACCCATACATAATGCAGGTGTGCTCCCTGTGTCTTACTTGGACTCAACGCGCACGGGTCTGCGCTCGGGGGGCGCCGTTTCGAATGCCGCGCAGCTGCTGTCGGTGTATCGAAGGAAATCGGCCGTCACTGCCGAGTCCTCACTCACCGCGTACCTCGCGCCGGGTGGGTTGCAAGCATACGAACCTCTGGCCGTCGCCGAGGACAGGCTAGGCGAGGCTGTGTCAGCGCACCAAAACGGGCGTCACATCCATGCGGTTGATATGGCACAGAAACTGGCGCGTGAATGTCTCGATGGTCTGACATACCTCCACCTGTACGATCGCTGGCTGCTTTTGGGCACCATCACCGCTTGTTTCTTGGGATGGATACTTTTCCTCGGGTCAAGGCTAGTTCTCGAGCAAACGGATACGACAACACCAGATCACGGCAAAGATATCGACGCACGCAAGATACATTCAATGGTTGCTATCGCAGTCGCAGGTGTAGTTTGCGCTGTCTTAGCGGTGAGAAGATCGCCTGTAACGTTCTATGCCTATTTCAATCTGCCTTTGTACTTTGTGTGGTATTCATCGGCGGTCCTGTCGAAAAGTTCTGCGAGGAGAAGTGCTCGAATGGGATTTTATCAGGCTTGTCGAGCGTTTGCTACCGTCGCTACCGCCGTGGCAGCCACACAGCTGTTGTGTCACGGGTTTCACGAGAGAATCGTGTTCTCTTGGATGTTTTGTGCCGCTTCTGGCGTTTTGTTGCTGCTTTCTGGATGGCTAGGGGTTAGAGGCTGGACATCTGAAACTTCTCGAGATCGACGCCGTGTGGTGATGAGGGCGTCTGCTGCTTCTGCGGTGGCTGCCCTGGCGTTTGCAGCACTCGCACCTTTCACGACATTTCCCATTGAGCTGGATGCGGACTCCAAACTCGTTCTCGCCGGCGTTGTGTGCACCACGGCTGTGGCGTTGATCATCCAGTTCATTATACGACCTGCTGATATTTTCGGCGATGACCCGCCAGACTCGAATCCAAAGAGGGGACGCCCAGGAAGCGCCCTGCTCTTAGTTCAACTATCAGTGTTATGTGCCGCTGGTCTGGTCGTTTGGGAAGTGGACGGGCTTCAAGCGGCCAAGGTTGAAATTCCTGGGCTCCTGCATGCTGCCTCTTGGGGTGTCGCTGCCCTGGCTGCACCTCTGCCCTTCTTTTCTCCGACGAGAACTTTACCACGATTCACGTCAGTGTATCTCGCAGCTGCGGCGGTATACGCATTGTTTTCCGTTTCTTACGAGAGTTTGTTTTACGCTGCGTTGGGGGTCGCATCGCTCGCCTGGCTGTTCCTAGAGCGATGCATGCAAAAACTGAACGCGATGAATCAGATTGATCACCGAGGAAAGAAAGGCGAACTAACGTTCGCCTCTGTATCACATCCGCGTAAGTTGGAACCAGGGGACATAAGGCACGCAGCCATTTTCCTCGTGCTAATTAACGCGGCCTTCTTCGGGACCGGCAACATTGCAAGCGTCGCATCTTTTGAGATCAGCAGCGTGTATAGGTTTACCACGCGATTCAACCCATTTTTGATGGGCGGCCTCCTGATGCTCAAGGTGCTGATCCCGATGATAACCGTCGCTGTCGCATTCTTAGCGCTTCTGAAGCTTCAGGGAGTGCCGGCTTTCCCGGTGTACCTCGTGTTTGTCGTACTGTCCGATCTGATGGCGGCTCGTTTCTTCTACCAGGTCACCACCGAGGGTAGTTGGCAAGACATTGGCATGAGTATCAGTCGATACGCGCTGATGGGAACCCAGATTGTGTTGATTCAGGTGTTTCTTGGTCTCGCAGATTTGTACACTCACTGTCTTCCCATCAACGGCGTCGCGGCGAAGGCGAAGACACAATGATGACATGTCTAGAATTCTTTTAGCGACTAGCGTTCTAACAAACATGATTCTGGAATCATCACGTCAAATCTACGGTCTCCACACACAACTCCACATCGATCGGCGAAAATATGTCGGGAACTGTGCCCGGCGTGTTAGGCATCGTCAACACCGCATCCTGGAGATCCGATAGATGTGCCACCAGCAGACTGTGAACCGTCTCCATGCTTGAGGCTTTGATGTTGCCCTGCTCTCCGCTCACGTCCGTTTCTTCGAATTCGACGTTTGCAACTGCCTTCACGGCGATCCTTGAAAAGTATTCCGCAATGTCACCAGAGCGAGCCCGATACCACTGTCTGCACTTTCTCTCCAGATCAAGAATGGCGATTACGTCATCCTTCGCATCCGAGGATAACAGTGCAGTCGATACGTCTTCGCCGAGATGTTCCAGGAAGGAACAACCAAGGAAAAACTCCGCGGGGCTCGTCTTCTTACGCTCCTCGTCGAGCTCCCGCTTTTTTTCGGATTCGGCCTCGGCTTCCTGCAGCGACTCCTCCATCACTTTCGCGAGGTCCTTCTCCTCTTTCTCCAGCTCTTGGTGCTCCACGATTAGCATGACGGCTGCGTCGACATCCCCTTCAGCGTTTTCGAGCATCCGTTTGGCCACATCCTCGCTCACCCCCTGCGCTTTGAGCAACTCGACCGGGTCCTCATCCTCGTCAATTTCGATCTCCCCTTCCTCCTCTTCCTCCTCATCCTCTTCCTCTACCTCGGCCTCTTCGGCCGGTTCCTCAGCATCGTCGGCCGTATCTGGTAGTTTGCGATGTTTCTCAGGGACATCGTCAACCTGACCATCCGTGGGCCTGGCACGGCGACCTGCCATCGCCCTCCGATGTCTGTTTTTCCGGGTTCACTCACTTTAAGATATCATATCGGATCAGCCGAGGGGCCACCAATCGTCATTCGTCGGCTCCCCGAGATGCAGAGGCAACGGGGGCGGAGTCGCCCGCGCGCCGTAGTTAGGTTCTTGGTGGTGTTGGGTTTCGTCCTATGGATCGCCCACAGTCTGCTCGTGTTGCATCACAAGAAGCAGCGCACGCTGGTGGACAGGCTTGTCGATCGCGTCCACCAGGATTCCGATGCCGGGTTGAAGGGCGCGGTACCGAGGACGAGTGCGCTTCCCAGCGATGAGGGTGGGTTCGATGTCGATTTTGACGACAGTAGACACGACGAAGATCACCTCGGGAACGAAGAAGAGGAGGTAGGGTCCACGTCGCGCTCGCTTGAGCCGCCCGAGCCCTCGTCCGTCCAGGCTGCAACGGGGCCGGAGGAGTTCACTCCCGTCTCGCGACGGAACGAGGCGAACGGAGGCGGCGTCTGGATGCCTCGGGATTGGGGCACACGTGAGCAGAGTAAGAACGCGGAGAAGAACGCTGAGGCCGATGCGGAGTGCTTCCCGGGAGACCGCGATGCCGGCAACGGAGACCGCGTCGTGAATCCGGTCGACTCTCTGTACAGCAAGGGGGGCTCAAGTTGCAACGAACTGGAGACAATCCCGGGGCTGTGCGACGTTCTTAGTGCCTTACTTCCTAGCGATGGCGTCGAACGTGCGGTGATGCTCGTGTTTGGAGGCGAGAAGCCTCAGGATACGATCGCACTGGCCCTCGCCGCCGTGGATGAGACCGGCGCGAAGGCCGTCCTCATGGTCGCCGGCGATGACGATGCGGCTGCTGCGGCTGCGAAGGAAAACGTTCCTTACATCCAGCCGGATTGCGACGGGCCGTGTGGACGCCCCGAGTTCGCCGTCGCGGCGGCTGTTCTCGGTCTCGGCGCTGACGTCCTCCTCGTCGGCCGCGGTGTCGAGCTTCGCGGTCCAAACCCGCTGACGAACATTCCAACGCCGCGCGGGGCGGACGTGGAGGGCGTGACGTACCGCGAGGGCATGTTCGGTGACGTGGTCGGTATGAGCGACCCCGACATG
>Ga0209309_10001463_pt1 | contig 23660 bp, 22 predicted proteins | sample COGITO_mtgs_1204_2_FD_184807 | JGI IMG/M metagenome (GOLD analysis project Ga0209309, IMG submission 184807) | Pelagic marine microbial communities from North Sea - COGITO_mtgs_120412 (SPAdes) (version 2) | ecosystem: Environmental > Aquatic > Marine > Epipelagic ... | reverse complement strand
CTCCATGAAAGTGACTTTATATTTATCAGCACTCATTTATACTACTAATTAAGTATATAATTTTTAAAAATAGTAAATATAATGGGTCGCGATATACTATTTATTTTTTCTATTTACAATTAGTTTAATTGTGTGATATAGTATTTTAAAAATATATTATAAATAAGAACATAGCGTATTAATTTAATGATGAACAAATCAAATGCCAAACAAGCTGCCATACCAAAAGCCAAAGTAATTAATGGACCAGGACATGTAACAAGAGAAGAATACTATAACAAACGCTGGCCGGGCGAGGAGTGGCGCGATTTTAAAGAGAGACAGTAGCGCCAGCGGCAGCAAAAACTCAATGCAGATGCAGATAAGAGAGCGCGCCTGGCGAAGATGAAGCAGGAGAAGGAGGAAGAGGCAGCAGCTGCCAAGGAGGAGGAGGTGAGGAAGAAGAGAGAGGATGCCAAATTAGCTGAGAGAGAAGAGAGAGAGGCACAAATATATAGGGTACGTCTTCGGTGCAGCCTTGATGCTATCAACAGGATGGCCAGACAGACAAACAGAAACGACAACGTAAAAAAAACCGCAAGAGCAGGGGTCGGGCCCGCTGTGAGAAAGAAGTATTATGCCCAGCTGGACGATGCAAGGAATTTAGGTCCTTACAGATACGTTCCGCGGACCGCCCAACCTAATCCTAATCCTAAACCACGCCCGATGACCGCCGTGCCGGCGAAAATTTATTCAACAATATCTGATTTGCGGCCTAAAACTGCACAAAATGGAGATAGATTCCGCGCGCGTTTGGGAGTTTCTGACACGCACGGGAGGAAGACAAATGCCTGGGGGGCGCGGAGAGAGACTCGGCCGGGCGCGATGAGGGCAGCACCGCAAGAACTAAGTAAAAAAAAAATATAGGATTGATAGGTTCTGACTCAGGCTCAACTTTATGGTCAGTTTCAGATGATGAGGCGGAAACGCCAGCTGAGGAGCAGAAGGCAATAGACGAGCAGAAGGCAATAGACGAGCTGGTGGAGTTTTAATATCACCACGTTGTAGTGTTAAAGTTTCATCTTTTTTATTTTTTAAAAAAAAGTTAAATCTACTACGGTATCATCATTATTAGTTTTTGCTTTAAATGATATACTGTTTTCAGCATTATTAACTATATTTTCAAAATTAAACTTATTACCTCCGACTATCTTATTTTTTAATAAAGCTTTATTCATATGTACTATTATTTAGGTATATAATTTAAATTATAAAATATTATTAAAGAATAAAGAAAAATGAGGTTTTTAAAATACTTTAACGAACAACAAAAAGAAGAATTAGTAGAAAAAATAAATGGTTTAAATATTGACAATGATATTAAAGATAAATGGTTTGATATTATTAAAGAACGTATTGAATCATCTTTTTTTTCAACAATACCAGTTAGAGACGGAGACGCATCAAGCGGTAATGTCAAAGAGTATTATTATATTGTTACAGATGATAATGATACTAAATATATGTATAAGATTAATATTAGAGATAAACAATTATTAGATTCAGATTTAATAGAAATTTATAGAGCTATTGAGTTTATAAAAGTACAAACACGTATACAATTAATAATGAAATTATTAAATGAGATTAATAACAGATTTTTTGAAAAATCTACTTCAAAGATACAATATATTGTATCTTTTTATAATTTAGAAAGTCATGATGATAAAGCAGAAAAATATAAAAATTATGAATTATCAATGGAAAAAAAAAATTTGGAAAAAAAAAATTATTATTATTTTCAAGCTAAATTTTTTAAAAAATTAATTGATATATTTATAAATGCAGCACCAAAAGCAAAAGACGCAATTGAAGAAGAGCGCAAAGCTATTATTGAAGAATCAGAAAAGACTCGTTCTAGAATACAAAACGCACAAATAAAAGAAAGAATAAAGCGAGAGGCTGAACTTACAAAACAATTAATTGAAAAATATTTTAAAAAAATAACACAGCAAGAAGCAGAAATAGAAAAGATACGTAATAAAATAAAAAATATAGATAAAATAGATAAAATATTAAGTGAAAGTGAAATTGAAATTGGTAATTATACAAAAAGTATTATTAAATTAGCAAACCTTAAAAAAAATGAAGCATTTCTTAAAGTAAGCGAATTAGACAACATTTTAAACGGTTTTAAAAACATAGTAAATGAAAAAAAAGTAGATACAGCAAGTATTGAAATACAACCATTAGCAAAAGAGGGACAAAAACTAGCAGAAGATGGACAAAAACTAGCAGAAGAGGGACAAAAACTAGCAGAAGAGGGACAAAAACTAGCAGAAATAGCATTTGAAATAGAAGAAGCTAACCAAAAAATTGATAAAGCAAAAAATGAAGTTAAAGAAGCAAACTTTATAGCAAAATCAGATAAAGCAAAAAATAAAGTTGAAGTAGCAAACGTTATAGCAAAATCAGATAAAGCAAAAAAAGAAGTTGAAGTAGCAGAATTAGAAATAATAAGAGCAATTATGAAAGTTTATAAATTAATTAAGGAAAAATTAAATAAAGATTCAATAGACAAAATAGTAAATGATGTAAAAATATTAGCAGAAAATGCACTAAAACTAGCAGAAGAAGCAAAAGCAGAAGCAGAGAGACAGGCGGCGAACGAATCCCCCGCCGAACTGGACAAGGCCGCGACCAGGATCCAGTCGATTGCAAGGGGCAAGGCCGAGCGAACGAAGTACAATGAGCGGCAGGCGAAGGCGAAGGCGAAGGAGGAGGAGGAGGAGAAGGAGAGAGAGAGAGAAAGAGAAAAAAAAATTATAAACGATGCAAATCAAGAAATTGATAAATTAAAAGAATCAGCTATTGAAGAAATAGGTAAGATACGTAATGAAGTTAATAAAATAAATAAAATTGCAAAAGGTAGTTCAAAAGGTAGTTATACAACAAGTATTAATTTAGCAATACATAAAGTAGATGAAGAATCTCGTAAAGTAAGCGAATTAGACAACATTTTAAACGGTTTTAAAAACATAGAAAATGAAAAAGAAGCAGAGAATGCAATAATAGAAGCAAATAAAGCAAGTAATGAAATAAGACTATTAGCAAAAAAGGCACTAAAACTAGCAGAAATAGCATTTGAAATAGAAGAAGCTAACCAAAAAATAGAAAAAGCAAATAAAGAAGTTGAAGAAGTTGAAGAAGCAAACGTTATAGCAAAATCAGATAAAGCAAAAAATAAAGTTGAAGAAGCAAAAAAAGCAAGAGAAGACGCTATAATAAATGCAAATAGAATAGTTAATGAATTAACTAAAAAAGAAATATTAAATAATGATTCAATAGACGAAATAGTAAAAAAAGTAAAATTATTAGCAGAAAAGGCACTAAAACTAGCAGAAAAGGCACTAATACTAGTAGAAGACGCAAAAGCAGAGGAGGCGGCGGCGAAGAGGGAGGCGGCGGTGAAGATCCAGGCACGGATCCGAGGCATTGCGGCGCGGAAGAAGGAGGCGGTAGCAAAAAAAGAAGCAGAAGAAAAAGAAGAAAAAGAAAGATTTGTAACCCAGGCAAATAAATTAATTGCTAATTACCAAATATTAGCTAATGAAAAAATAGATGAAGTAAGTAAAAAAGCTATTAGAGTTAATGAATTTGCTAATATTGTAAAAGGTAGTTATACAACACGTTTTATTAATTTAGCACAAGCTAAAATAGATGAAGCATTTCGTGAAATAAGCAATTTAATAAAAATTTCAAGCAATATTAAAGAAATAGTAAATCAAGAAGTATCATCAAAAGATGAAGCAAATAATGCACTAACACTAGCAAAAGAAGCAAATGATAAATTGCTAACTGATGCAAATAAAATAGTAATACCATTAGCAGAAGAGGGACTAAAACTAGCAGAAATAGCAGTTAAAATAGAAGAAGCTAACCAAGAAATTGAGAAAGCAGATAACGAAGTTGAAAACGCAAAAAACTTTATAGCAAAATCAGATAAAGCAAAAAAAACAGTTGAAAAAGCAAAAAAAGCAAAAGAAGAAGCAGAAGATGAAATATTAAATGCAAATAAAATAACTAAAAAAGAAATATTAAATAATGATTCAATAGACGAAATAGTAAAAAAAGTAAAATTATTAGCAGAAAAGGCACTAAAACTAGCAAAAGAAGCAAAAGCAGAGGAGGAAGCTGTGGGAGAGGAAACGCCAGCTGCTGCTGAGGCCGCACCTGCTGCTGAGGCCGCAGTGCCGATCAATGTGTGTGGGTACCTGACAGACGTGGAGGGGAATCTGGACTATTTTCAGCGCTACGTGGACCTGTCGGAGATCTTGGGGTGGGAGGATGATGCGGCGAAAAGCAAGCTCAGATTCAAGCGGGAGGATGCTATGTTTGTGTTTGGTGGGGATTCGCAGGACAAGGGGCCGGGGGACATCCGCTTCACCAAGCTGCTGCTGGCGCTCAAGGCGGAGTACCCGGGCCGTGTGGAGTTTATCATTGGGAACCGGGACGCGAACAAGCTGCGATTGGCGTCGGAGCTGCAGGAGGAGTGCATCAAGGACGCAGCGGTGCTCACGGACAGCTCGTTCCCGTACTGGGATGCGGCAGAGAAGAGGGTGACGCCGCAGATGTTCCTGGACAAGAACCAGGTCGACAATGGAGGCCGGGAGAACACGGCGGCGAACCGGCTGCGGTACATTCTGAAGCACACGATGGGAGCGGATGGTGCGTTTGAGATGAGGCGAGTGGAGCTGTCGATTATCCGAAACTGCGGGAAGGAGGATGTGAGCGACGAGGATGTGGTTGAGAGTTACCGGAACGAGGTGGACCCGGCGAAGGAGGGGGGCAACTTCATGCTCAATTACTTGCAGCAGGGCAAGTTGGCGTATGTGTTTGGGGAACACTTGTTTGTGCACGGGGCGGTAAGTGAAACGAATGTGGGGACGGTGCCGGGGTCGACGAAGCGGATCGAGCGAGTGGAAGAGTGGGTGGATGCTCTGAATGCTTGGTGTCGGGGGGAGGTGGCAGCGTTTGAGTCAGACCCGTATTCAGGCAAGAACGGACGCGATCGGAAAGGGAGCGGGTTGATGGACTATGGGGTGCCGGGCGGCAACGGCGATGCGACGGTGATGTACTCGAACAATCTGGATAACGGCAACGGCAAGCACATTGCGCCGGCGGTGAGGGAGTACCTGGAGGCGAGCGACATCAAGAGCGTGATTACGGGGCACCAGCCGCACGGGGATTGTCCGCTGGTTATTCGGAGCGGACAGGTGACGGCGATCTCTGCGGACACGTCGTACAGCCACGTGGGGCACAAGAGCGGGTGGGGCACGGACAATCGGGGGGTTGCGGTGAGCGAGGTGCTGCTGTATGCCGACGGGGGCATCACGGTGCATGGTGTGCTTGCGGACGGAAACAAAGTGAGGTATCAACTGGGGGGGGTGGACGAGGACAAGTTTGTGGGGCGTCAACTGATCGACGGGTATTGGGTCAAGGCCAAGACGGAGGGGGCGGCGGGGGCGGAGTACGTGCTGTGCCGGGGGGAGGGGTACAAGTTGACGGTGTCGCGGATGACGGAGCAGAAGATGGAGGCGTTGACGAAGGAAGATTTTATCGAGCCAGAGCAGCAGAGTGAGAATAAAGCAGAAACTAAATACAACGAAGTTGATTTATTAATCAGTGGGATTTTATCAAAAACTGAACAGGAAAAAGCTCAACTGGAAGAAGCTCAAATGGAAGAAGCTCAACCGAAAGAAGCTAAACAGGAAAAAGCTCAACTGGAAGAAGCTCAAATGGAAGAAGCTCAACCGAAAGAAGCTCAACTGGAAAAAGCTAAACAGGAAGAAGCTAAAAAGGAAGAAGCTAAACGGAAAGAAGCTAAAAAGGAAGAAGCTCAACTGGAAGAAGCTAAAAGGCAAAAGGATGAAGAGGAAAAAGCTAAACAGGAAAAAGCTAAACAGGAAAAAGCTAAACAGGAAAAAGCTAAAAAGGAAAAAGCTAAAAATGAAAATACAATATCATCAATATCGAATTATTTTATGAAAGACAATGTTGATAATATTGAAAAACGTTTTAGAAAATTTATAAAGGAACATGGAACAGGTGAAGGACTTAAATTTACAGATAACGAATTTGGACAAATAGATAAGGCGGTAATTAAAAGAGCAATAAAAAAATTAAGTGACCCCACCCCCGCTACATCACAGCAACCAACAGCTCCTGAAATTAGTATTAGAACAGCAAATGCATTGATAGAAGTTTTAGGAAGAACAATTAAAAAGAAAAAAAATGTAAAAGAACTTTTTGATTTAAATAATATAAAAATAAATTCCGATGAAGTAGACAGAATATTTAACAAATATTTTAAACATGGATTAAAAGAAAAAGAAATAAGGAAATACATTAATCTTGAAAGTAAAGATAATGATAGTGAAAATGTAGAATTTATAGTAAATAGAATTGCAGGTATTAGTAAAGCTGACTTAATAGAATTATTTGAAAATAACGAATTACCACTTAAAGAAGATGAAAAAACGAAGCTAGACGAAAAATACTTTAAAGATGGTAAAATTAATATGGAAAAATTAATTGAACTATACGGTATAAAATAATAATATTATGTAGAATAATATGGAATACTGGATACAATTGTCAGTTTTGGTAACGTTATTAAATTTACTATGGTTTATACTTGTAAAACACTTTGCCAAGACAGATGACAGCATTATAATAACATGTTATTTGTCAATATTTTCAGCATTTTTTGCATTAATAGTATTAGCATATAAATATCATGAGAATGAGGTTAGTATAATTCCTGTTAATATAATGGGGATGCTTTTACTAGCAATATTACATTTTACAGCATATATTGCTCTTGTAAAAGCGATAGAGTATTCGAATAATCCAGGATATATAAGAGCATTTGTTGGATTGGAAATATCAATATTAGCCGTATTTTATGCGATATATTTTAAAGAGTATATGAGCAATTTAAAGATTTTTGGCATAGGAATTATTGCATTAGGGATCATACTTATATCATGTTTTGAATAAATCAATTAAATCCGATTGGTCTTATCCAATCTTTAACACAAATATTATCATTTTTAACAGTATGTGAAAAAAAGCAATCACATTTAATATAACAGAATTTACTTTTTCTGCTTAAATAATTCGGTTTGGTAGAAAGACTGTTATTTCTGTTTTCAGAGATGTTAGAGATATTATATTTAGGATAAGTATTATTTACAAATGCTGTATTAATATTCATATTTTTTCCACTAAATAATAAAAAGTTGTTATTAAGTACTGTCAAATATACTAAAAATGAAATAAATTTTAAAACCATTATAATATAAATATAATTTATTTTTATATATAGAAATGATAAAAAAGGCAAAGAGAACATATTTTTTAATGACAAACCAAAAGGGGGATTATGGTTGTTTTTTTTTTGAAGATTATGAATTATACAAACGCACGTGGTTACAGTATAAAGAGCTGGGATATATAGATGAGACTAATTATATACAGAGAATGAGTGAGTTGATTACTGATTCTGTATGTGATCTTTGAGCTTTTCGGCGACTATAATACCGTCTCTAATAAGATCCTCGTCATCAAAATCGTCATCGTTGTATCGCGAGAAGCATCCATGGCAAACACGCAAGTTTGTTACAGTAATACTGCCACCATCCGAGCACGGCCATACAAATTTCGCGTATCTGCGGCCGTCGTGTGGTTTGTAGAAGTGATATGGCTCATTTCCATGATTGATGGGTTCGGGTTCAGGATCAACAGAACAGCAGGGACCACAACAGAAGTTGATGTTCTTGGCGTTGATGACACGGTTGTAGGACATTTGTGACTTTATATACTTCTGTATAAGAATACAGAAAGGTATATTTGCTCTTATGTCCGGGGGTAGAAGCGTGTAGCGAAGTTTTGTCAGAGTTTGCAAACAAGACAAGATTGGGTAGGCTGTGCCTGATGAGAATATAAAATAAAAATTATCAATTTTTTTATAAACCTGAACATATTTATTATGTTAATAATAAATAGAATAAGAATATATAATGTCTGATTCAAGAGCTGCGGGTGTATCATTATCTCAGTCATTGACTACCGCAATGTCTGAATTACCTGATGGGACTGTGAAAGCATTAAAGAAAGATACAAATAACTTAGCTGGTCCAAATAAAAAAATCAAGCAAGATGCTTGTAAGAAATATTTAAAGGAGTACAAAAAATTTGTAAATGGAGAAATAGATAGTATAACTCATCCTGTTACTAAAAAATCAATAACGAGGAAGGATAGAATAGATTTTATAGCTGATCAATGTCGCGCTGCATTTGATTTGAGTATTTCGGGAAGCATCAGTAGCAGTAGCAGTAGCAGTTCCAAAAAAGATGCTGATCCTTACAAAGATTTAAAAACATTAACTTTTAAAGATATAGATAAAATATTAGAATATCCTACTGAAACCTCAGCAGCAAAAAACAAACACTTATTATCTCTTTTTAGTAAAAAAGTTAAAGTAGAAAAAGCTACACAAATATTAAAGGAATATTTAGATGACCGCTCTATAACTGATGAAAATGTTTTATTATATAGAAAAATAAAAGAGCGTATTAAAACAAGTTATTTAGTAAGATATGATTCATTCATGACGGCTACTGAATTAAACAAAATTGTTAAAGACAATTATTTTACTGCGGGTTATGAGAGTATTATGAGCGCAAATGCAACTTCTGAAATTAATACAGGCAAGGTATTCAAAGATGCTGATAACTTATTTGAACAAGCAATATTATATAACGATCGAAATAAAAATGAAAACGATTACAAAACACTTGTAAAAGATAGTTATTATAAATATTATGCTGTTGAATTCATGTTACTTCAATTAATTAAGATATATGAATTCAAGCGGGCGTATCGGGTAGCATCAGCGGAAATGTATTTATCATTAATTGATAGATTAATTGAGGGAACACTTTTAATTTCTGATCCGGACGCATCAATATCTTTTGACAAATCTCTCAGCTGGTCTGCGTCTCCCGAGGATCCTATACTAAAAGCTGAATATAAAACTAATAAAGAGACAGAATTGGCAAGAATAATGGATGCAGGAAAAGAATATGCAGGGAGCATAAATGATGCTGATTTTTATACAATGGATGAATGGACAGATATGTCTCTAAGAAAATTAAAAAGTGTTGTAGTAATTCCTTATGAAGAAAATGGTAAAACTTATGCGAATGCATATTATGTTAAATCATTATACAAAGCCTGGTATTTAGCAATAAAAGATCAAAAACCCTTCCTAAATCCATCAAATAGAAAACCATTCACCCAAGAAAACAAAAATAAGATATTAGAGGTTATTCAAGATTTACATCCAGGATTAAAAGCACCCAGATATGGTTCACAAGGTGGAAGAAAAGATATAAGTGTCACTTATACAAATGATTATGATAACACACATACTATACAGGTCTCTTACCTTTATCCAAGACAGGATCATTATTATAGTTATGCTAAATACTCTTTAATAAAAATTCAGTTTCCAACAAGTTTCATATATGCTGATGATAATCGCCCTGACGACGATAGTGTAGTACCACTCGCTTATAATCCTACATTTTTATTTGAAATGATAAATACTTTAATGAGACAAAATAAAATAATAGGGAAAAAGGTACCATTTAAAATTAATGATGCTTTTGCAGAGAACAATAATAAAAAATTAAATAAAGCACAATACATGAGATTTTTTGATAAACTTAGACTTATGATTTAACTTATTTTTTTAATTATATAAAATAGAAAGATTATAATTAATGTCGAATTCAAGAGCTGCTGGTGTATCATTATCTGAATCATTAACGACGGCAATGTCTGAATTACCTGAATCAACCATAAAAGCATTAAAGAAAGATACAAATAACTTAGCAGGACCAAATAAAAAGATAAAACAAGATGCTTGTAAGAAATATTTAAAGGAGTATGATGATTATTATAACGGAAAAAGAAATGATGTAACACATCCTGTTACTAAAAAATCAATAACAAGACAAGACAGAATAGATTTTATAGCAGATCAATGTCGTACCGCATTTGATTTGCGTATTTCAAGAAGCAGAAGCTCAAGCAAAAGCCCCAATTCGGGAGATGCTGATCCTTACAAAGATTTAAAAACATTAGCTTTTAAAGATATAGATAAAATATTAGAATATCCTACTGAAACCATGTCAGCAAAAAACAAACACTTATTATCTCTTTTTAGTAAAAAAGTAACAGTAGAAAAAGCTACACAAATATTAAAGGCATATTTAGAAGACCGTTCTATAACCGATGAAAATGTTTTATTATATAGAAAAATAAAAGAGCGTATTAAAACAAGTTATTTAGTTAGATATGATCCATTCATTTCGGCGACTGAATTAAACAAAATTGTTAAAGAGAATTATTTTACTGCGGGAACAATGGCGAGTGCGATGAGTGCAAATGAACCTTCGGAACTTAATACAGGCAAGGTATTCAAAGATGCTGATAAATTATTCAGTGAAGCAATATTATATAACGACCGAAATAAGAATGAAAACGATTACAAAATACTTGTAAAAGATAGTTATTATAAATATTATGCTGTTGAATTCATGTTACTTCAATTAGTTAAAATATATCTAGGCAAGAAAGAACTGAGGGTGGTGGCCGCGGAAATGTATTTAGCATTAATTGATAGATTAATTGAGGGAACACTTTTAATTTCTGATCCGGACGCATCAATATCTTTTGACAAATCTCTCAGCTGGTCTGCGTCTCCCGAGGATCCTATATTGAAAGCTGAATATAAAACCAATAAAGAGACAGAATTGGCAAGAATAATGGATGCGGGAAAAGAATATGCAGGAAGTATAAATGATGCTGATTTTTATACAATGGATGAATGGAGTGATATGTCTCTAAGAAAATTAAAAAGTGTTGTAGTAATTCCTTATGAAGAAAATGGCAAAATATATGCGAATGCATATTATGTTAAATCATTATACAAAGCCTGGTATTTAGCAATAAAAGATCAAAAACCCTTCCTCAATCCATCAAATAGAAAACCATTCAACCAAGAAGACAAAGATACAATATTAGAGGTTATTCAAGATTTACATCCGGGATTAAGAGCACCCAGATATGGTTCACAAGGTGGGAGAAAAGATATAAGTGTCACTTATACGAATAATTATAATGACACATATACTATACAAATTTCCTACCTTTATCCAAGGAAGGACCTTTTAAATAGTTATGCTAAATACTCTTTAATAAAAATTCAGTTTCCACATAGTTTCGTATATGCCGATGACAATCGCCCTGACGACAATAGTGTAGTACCATTAGCTTATAATCCTACATTTTTATTTGAAATGATAAATACTTTAATGAGGCAAAATAAAATAATAGGGAAAAAGGTACCATTTAAAATTAATGATGCTTTTGAAGAGAACAATAATAAAAAATTAAATAAAGCACAATACATGAGGTTTTTTGATAAACTTAGACTTATGATTTAACTTATTTTTTTAATTATATAAAATAGAAAGATTATAATTAATGTCGGATTCAAGAGCAGCTGGTGTATCATTATCTGAATCATTAACGACGGCAATGTCTGAATTACCTGAATCAACCATAAAAGCATTAAAGAAAGATATAAATAACTTAGCAGGACCAAATAAAAAAATCAAACAAGATGCTTGTAAGAAATATTTAAAGGAGTATAAAAAATTTGCGAATGGGGAAATAGAAAGTGTAACACATCCTGCAACAGGAAAATCAATAACAAGGAAAGATAGGATAGAATTTATAGCAGATCAATGTCGCGCTGCGTTTGATATGCGTTTATCAGGTAGCAGAAGCAGAAGCAGAAGCAGAAGCAAATCAGATGAAGATAATCCTTATAAATTATTAAAACTACCATTAACTTTTAAAGATATTGATAAGATTTTAGAATATCCAACTAAAACAATACCTATAAAAAATAAACATTTAATGTCACTTTTTAAAAACACAAATGGTATAAATATTGAACAAGCAACAGAATTATTAAAAAAATATTTGGAAGATCCGGGTATCAAGGATACTGATGTATTGTTATATAGAAAAATTCGTGATAATATTAAAGTAGATTTTTTACCACAATATAGTCCATTTATGTTAGCTACAACGTTTAATGAATATATTAAAAATAGCTATTATGAAAGAGCTGATTATGCACCAACAAGTTTACAATTAACAAGCGCGAAAGCAGTATTAACAAAAACCGATAATTTATTTAAAGATGCAATATTCTACCGAGATGATAACAAAACTGCTGATGATTTTAGACGAAATATAAAAGACAATTACTATAAATATTATGCTATTGAATTTATGTTACTTCAATTAAAAAAGCATTATAAATATAGACATATTGGTGAACAGGCAGAATTATATTTAAGACTTATTGATAAATTAATAGAGGGTACTATAAATATTACAGGCCCAGACGCATCAATATCGTTTGAACAATCACCTGACTGGTCCGCATCACCAGAGGATCCTATATTAAAAGCTGAATATAAAACCAATAAAGAGACAGAATTGGCAAGAATAATGGATGCAGGAAAAGAATATGCAGGGAGCATAAATGATGCTGATTTTTATACGATGGATAAATGGGTAGATATGTCTCTAAGAAAATTAAAAAGTGTTGTAGTAATACCTTATGAAGAAAATGGCAAAATATATGCGAATGCATATTATGTTAAATCATTATACAAAGCCTGGTATTTAGCAATAAAAGACCAGAAACCTTTCCTAAATCCATCAAATAGAAAGGAATTTAAACCAGAAGATAAGACTAAAATATTAGAAGTAATTCAGGATTTATATCCAGGACTAAGAGCACCTAGATATGGTACAACAGGTGGACGAAGTGATATAAGTATCACATATACAAATGATTACATGACAACATACTTTATAAAAATACATTATACATACCCATGTCAAGAAGCTTGGGCGGGTATTTGCAAACATTTATTGATAAAAATAGAATTTCCATCAAGTTTTGCATATACCGATGATAATAGACCCAATGATGAATCTGTTGTACCACTCGCTTACAATCCCACGTTTTTATTTGAAATGATAAATAATTTAATGAGAAGAAATAAGATAGTTGGAAAAAATATACCATTTAAATTAGCAGAACCTTTTGCAGAATTGCATGACAAAAGAATTAATAAAGCACAATACATGAGATTTTTTGATAAACTTAGACTTATGATTTAATTATAGTTTAGAACACCCACTAATATAGTGGCATTTATATCCGGCATTTGATAATTTTTTAGTATATCTAGATAATTCGTTGATATGTATTTTAGTATTTGGGATTATATTTTTTAAAGCTTCACTATCATGATAATATAGTGTTAAATATTCGTTATTTTTAACAAAAATTATATCTTTTTCATAATCGTTCATTTTTATTATAATGTATACATAATGTTATATCAATTAAAAACGAGTACATAATTAATAAAAAGTATAAAAATTTTAAAAGTTTATAAAATTGAAAGAAAAATAAAATTATGTACTCTAATTATTTGTTCAGTTTCTGTTTTGCTTTTGCTTTTGATTTTGCCTTTGCTTTTGATTTTGCCTTTGCCTTTGCTTTTGCTTTTGATTTTGATTTTGATTTTGCTTTTTGGAACCGCCACTAGAATTAAGGCCAGCAAGAAAAGCTGGCATAAAGTTTTCATCACCACCATTCTGTTTTAATAATTTGCGTAGTTTGCGCAATTGCCTTTGATGTTGCAGCTTTTTCGCGAAGGAATTATTTCTTCTACCTCCTTGAAGACCAGCGCCTTCACCCATTGCTTCAACAATTTCTTCACCCGCGCCTTCACCCATTTCTCCAACAATTTCTCCAACCATTTCTTCATAACCGCCATTTTGCTCTTGGCTGCACGAACTTCCACCCTTGCGTACTTTACGTACCTTACGTACCTTACGGACCTTACGGACCTTGCTTACCTTTTTGGCAGCTAGTTTTTTGGCATACATTTTCTTGTAATTAACGAAGTTCATCATTCGTCCCTTACGCTTAACATATAATTTGCTACTACCAGATTTTTTGTAAACAACAACCTTGGTCTTTTTACCTTCTACTTTCTTAGACCCCGCTTTTTTGTAATCACTCATAACTTCTACTATTGGGTAAGAAAAATTATTAAACGCACTATTTATAAAATAAAAAATAATATAAATAAACACACATATATATATAACAATATTTAATTATAATCATCGCGGATTTTATCAAGAATATTTAATACCTTATCGCAATTATTAGTAATATCTGATTTATTCTTAATTTCGCCAATAAGGCTATGGATTTTATTCAATTTATAATTTAGCTTTTCTTTTTTATTATAATGTTTAAGAGCGTAATATTCAATATCTTCTTCGGTAGCAAACAAATATTTAGAAAGCAAATGTTGATTATCGCCATTATCGTAATCAAAATCATCAATAATATAGAATGTAAGAATGCGACCTTTAATAGAACCGTATGTACGACCAAGTTTATTAGCAATTTCTTGAATATCATTATATGTAATTTTACTTTTATCAAGAATTTTCTTAACTACATTTTCTTCATCAATAGTCCATCTTTTACCGTGATTAAAAGTTGTAGTTTGCTTGATAGTATGCTGATTAGAATCAATAGATACGGTATTAGCGGTTAGCGAGCTTCTAGTCATAATAGTCATGTTGGATAACAATATCATATCAAGGTGATTATCAATTTTTATTTTATATGATATATAAAAATAAAAAAATATAATAAATAATAAATAATGAATAAAAAGAATAAGGTAATTGATGAATTAGACCCATCAACGGAATTATGTAAATTACTTAAAAAAATACCATCAGTTGAAAAAAAATATATATTCTGTTATATGAATCATGAGCGAGTAAGTAAACGCATATTTTTTAATAATTGGAAATCTTATAAGAGAAAACGTTAATTCAATAAATTTAAATTGTGTTTATTCCAAATATCGTGACAGAAGGTTTTAATACCGCCATCATTTTTTGAGCCCCAAGCCAGAAATCTTTGGATACCGGAAGCATTTTTAAAAAAACATACAAATTCAATATATATTTTATCTTCATCTTTAAAATGATTTAGATTTTTAGGAATATTGATATAAATACCATTTTTGAATTTAAGCTGATAATACTTATCAATATCATTGTTTGATATTGGTATAAAATATTTGTGATTAGCACTCCATGTCAATTGATTATAATATGTATTATTCAATATATTTTGTATTCTATAATTACCTTCCCAATTATTCTTTAAAATTATATAGTTAATTGTAGTATTGTTATCAAACTTATCAATATCAGTATCGGTAGTATAATTTACATGTTCTAAATTATATAATTCATATAAATTACTCAGGTCAATTTTATTATTGATATTAATAGAATTATTAATCATATTTTCTTTTTTAAGTATAAACTCTTTTAAATTGCCATTGATACCATCATAAGAAATATACATTCCAGTTCTGATATCATTATTATAAATATATTTATCAGTTAACCAGACATTAAATGATATAGTATAATTAGTATTATTGATATTATTTTTATCAAAAAGTTTATTTACAATATCATTTTTAGGAATATGAGGACTACATGTAACACCGCAATGATTGGGTCTTACAACAAGTGTTCTTAATATATCAGCATATTTATCAAGTTTATCATAACTCTGTGTATGTTTCAACTTGATAATTCTATTAGAATATAGATGTTCATTCTTATAATATTCTTTATAATTATCAAAATATCTTTTATTTTTAATGTAATATGGTGGTAACTTCATAGTATCATTAATTATTTTAGAACTTTTAATTTTATTATTTTTACAAATATAATTAGTTAAAACGATATTATTATTCCAACATTCAGGGTCAGCAATAATATCATTTCTTGTTTTGATAAAATCTATATTATTATAATAGTACCATTTGCCGATGTAATTAGCTTCTTTATTATCATAAGGGAAAAGCTTATTATTCCAGTTCCATTTATTATCAACATAATTAAAAGATTGTCGTATAGGATATATAACAGAGTAAAGATTAAATGATATAACACATTTTATATAAAATAATAATAATAAACTTCTCATATTAATAATAATTATATTTAAATATTTAAATAAGAATATTCAATATATCCAAAATAATTTAAACATATAATAATATTATTAAATTATCTGGGATGTTAAGGTTTTTGTCTAAACCATTTAAAAGATGGGCATTTAACAGAGCTAAAAGATATACTAATTATTATATTAAAAAATATAATAGAAAATATATAATTAAATATCTAAATAAGCAAAGAAAAATCGCAGAATTGAAAAATAATAAAAACCATGCATTACTTGCGGATAAGATAAATGATATAGATTTGTTAAAAACCATTGAAGATAAATTAGAAATTAAGGCACAAAGGGAAGATATATTATTTATAATAAATGCACACCTGATAAATACATCAAATATATGTGAAATATATGACTATATATTTATTTTTGATTTTTTAAATTATACTATTAATTTAAATAGTATTAATAAAAAGGATATAGGATTGGACCATTCTAAGGTGAGAGAATATTGGTTAAAACGTGGTCCCAGAATATTCATAACATCAATAATATTCGTGGTAACAAATTATTTACTATATACACGATTAAAAGAGATAGATAATAATACTAATATTTATCTAATATCAATAAATATACTAACACTGATATTATCTTTCTATATGTTATATTATAGATTGCCGGATAGTATAGAATCGGCGATAGCAAGAACGACACATGATTATTATGTGAAATATAAAAAGGAATTAAAATCAATAGTATAATATTTAATTAAAAGATAGTAATAATAATCCAATAGAAGTCAATATAATACCAGCAATACCTCGTTCAGATATTAAAATGGTGTTTTTCTTTTGATAATATTGGTTATAATAATAACTATAAACTAAAATTATCATAATTTCCAATGAAACGAAAGCTCTAAAATATGCTGGGTTTGGACATACTTTTATAATATGATAACTTAATAATATTAAGAAAAACACGATAAACGCATAAATATAATATTTGGGTTTATATAATTCATCACAATGTTGTGTATAAAATGATAGAAAATATGCGATACATAATATACCAACTAATATATTAACAATGATTGGAAATACATATTTGGGGGTATCGTCTATTCTTAAAAACATGATTAGCGAAGCCGACATTATACTTCTAATAATTGCCAAAGGTACCCAATACATAGTAAGGTGGTCTATATAAATGTAATAAAATAATAAAAAATTGATTGAGATAGTAAAGTAATAAGCTACAACGATAATCATGACTACTGAAAAGAATTTTGTTGTTTCATTCAATACTGGTGATGATAATATCGATTCCGTATTAGCGGGATATAATCGTCAAATCATGGAAATTATGATAATTATTAGTAATTGCGATGACTATGATAATGCGCAAAGTAGAAAGACAACTATTATATATGAATCAATTCAAGCAAATAAAAGAGATATTGACCATATGATATATATATATGGTTTTGAACAAGCTTTGATAAAGTATCAAACGCGATTTAATGGATTAAATAGTAATATATCAGTATTAATTAAAGATTTAGCTATAATGATTATAGACGAAATTATTTGTATATACGAAGTACAAAAAGAAGTTGAGAAGAATCCCATACAAGATTATAATATAGTTAATTGCGAAATAAAGAGAGAGCGGTCATCGTCAATTGAACCGGATAATTACCTGCAATTTAATATGGATGTAAGGGCTGATTATAATACAATTATTGGGAATATGATATCAGAAAACAGTAACTATTAATTAATATAAAGTGCTTCTTTAATCTTGAAAATGTCTGTTTTAATTTGTTGATTTTCGTTTTTAAGTATTTCATTTTCTTTTTTTAATTCGCTAACTTGTTTATTTAAATCTTTTATTGCTTCTACAAATACAGGGCTTAATTTATCATAACAAACTGTTAGGTAGTTATTACCGGATTTAGATACAATATCGCCATTTTTATTTTTAACACTATCAAATGGGGCTAATTTTACTAGCTCGGGTAAAACCTTTTGAACATCTTGTGCACTCAAACCTATATTTTTTTCATTTGTAAAACCGTTTTCAATAGCTAATTCGTTTGCTTTATAATAATATCCTTTTAAATTGTCAATAATATCAAGAGGGTTATCAATATTACTAATAAATTCTTTTAATCTTTTATCAGAGTAATATGCTGTAATGGAACCGGTCGCTACAACATTACCAATAATATGTAATTTTTCAACAGGTTCAATAGATGTTCCTCCTGTTGTTTCATTAAAATCTAACAAATCGGTTCTTCCAATACCAAGATTACCATCTTTATTTATGCGAAACTGTGTTTGAGCAGCTTTTTGAATATTAACTATACTTCCGGCGATTGTATCGTCATTGGGGCCACTGTATGTTTGATTAACAATTAAAATACTTTCTGTATGGGATCTTTCCAATTTCATTGAACTAAAATTAATATAATTATTAGGATTATCAAGTGAAAAAGCTCCTTCTACTATTAAATCACTTTTAAGAGTTACAGGATTATCAAAAACGAAATTATAATTTTCAGGTGTCGCAGAAATAAAAAACTCTTTATCAAGTGAACCACTATCTAAAATAATATCTCTGAGTGAGAAAAACTTATTATACCAACCGCCATTTTGTGTTTGCATTTCGTCAATCAATGGTGGGATAGCAATATCGTCTAATGTAAATGTGTTTAATCTACCAGATAATATATTAGAATTATTTTCTATAACGTTTATTCCATTTATTTTAAAAGCACCATTTGATGTATTTATATCACCATTGACATCTAATCTAAAAGCAGTATTTGGCATATTACCTATACCAACACAATGGGTGGGTTCGGGAGTTTCTGAGGGATACCAAATTTTATTATCCTCTTTTGCCCATTTAGACGAACCTTGTGTAGCTAATATTAATTGATTACTATCATTGAATTGAAAATCACCTTCATAAATTTTTAACATACCTTTTATGTTTGAAGATGCCGAAGGAAAACTATCAAAATCGTCAAATTTTAATGGTACACCATTAATTAAAATATTACTACCTGCGGGTAATGAAATATTACCAGCTATTTGAAGTTCGCTTTCGCTATTATTCCATTTGAGTAATTCAGACTGAGCAATATTATATTGGTTATTACCTAATAAATTACCTATTAATATACCGCCACCAATATTAAAATTATTACGCCCAGTTCCTCCTCTACTTACTGATAATGTACCAGATGAAACATTAGTAGCATCAATAGAAGTTATTTCACTACCATTGCCTTTAAATTTAGCAGCATTTAATGTTCCAGCGCCATTATTCCAATATAAACTACTACTTTGTTCTATTGTCGTAATACCACCATATAGTAGTTGTAGCGGTTTAATATTATCCACACCTATACCACCTCTAATTATGGGTAAAATACCATCTGTAATATTACATGTATTAATCAAAGTAATATTACTACCAATCGCATGTATTTCATCGCACTTAATATTACCTATAATATCTAATGCATTTTCTGGCTCTGTTACACCAATACCTATTTTACCAAAAAAAGAACTATTACCATATACATGTAATAAATTACTATTAGCTTCACCTTCTTCGTAATTAATCTTTAATATATTATTTAAATTATTATGTTCATTTCCTATAATATTAGAAGTAAATAACGCGCCATTAATAAGAGCATCACCATTAATATCTAATGTTTTTATTGGAGAATCATTATTAATACCAATATTGCCATTTTCTTTAATAGTAATGTAATCAATAAAAGTACCTCCATAAGAATTGCTTTTATTGTTTTGAATTCTATAATCTCCTGATTCAGTCGATATTTGCCATACCATTTTATTAGACTCTATTATATAAGGTATTATTATTTTTAAATAATTAATATTATGTTAATTCTTTTCCATAAAATTTCCCATTATTTTCATATATCTTATATTTTTCAATAGTTTTTTTTTATAATTATCTAAATTGGTCTTATTTGTATTAAGATCAGTTAATATATTTCTTTGTTTTGTTTTAGGGTCTATATTGCGATTATGATTATATTCTAATTTTTTTTGTTTATTAGCTTCATACCATTTTTTATAATTTAATCTTTTTCTTTCGGCAAGTGTCATTACGTTGACATCAGGAATAGCTTTGACATCAGGAATAGCTTTGACATCAGGAATAGCTTTGACATCAGGAATATCTTTGACATCAGGAATAGCTTTGACATCAGGAATATCTTTGACATCAGGAATATCTTTGACATCAGGAATATCTTTGACATCAGGAATAGCATTTTCGTATTTTAAATAAAATCTTTCAATGATGTCACGAGATGTCCGCATTCGTGTTTTCATAATTTCTTTTAATTTATTATTAATTATGGGATAATAATGCGACACAAATGCGCTTCTAAATCCGTCAATACATATATTTTTTTGAATATCCACATTTCTCAAAGATTCACAGATGCTATTAAAACTGGCTTTTGTAAAATTTTGTTTTACCCAATTATCTTTACCAATAAATAAATAAGGTCTAGGATAAGTATCTAAGGAATACTTAATTAATTTTGCTAGTTTTTTATTATATTCCTTCAATTGGGTGCTATCTAATTTATAAGAAATAGCATTATGTTTTTTAACATTTTCATTAAATACAAAGCTAATTATTCTCGATACTTTGCCATTTTTCAGTTTTTTTAATAATATATAATTATTATCTTGTTTGGCATCTTCGGCTTTATAAATAATATCCATAACATATTTTTCGTGTCTTGATGGAAAATCCCATACATTTAATGCTATCAATAATATAATTTGGTGTTTAATAAATATATCATTATTATGTTTCATACCGTTTTTTCTATCATTTTTAGGTAATTTATTCACATCATCTTGATACTCTTTTTGTAATTTATCAATAATATCAAGTAGTTTATCGTAATTAATAAATTGTTTTTTTTCATTTTCTGTTGCAATAATATTCTCGTCGTCTCTATTATTTTCTAGTTCTGTGAAAAGATTTTGTAAAGCCGATATTTTAAATCTAAGTTCATTCTCTTCTCCTACTAATAATTTTATTACTCTAACTAATGCTTTAAGGTCTTTATTAATAGTCGCGAGACTTCTTTTGTTATCATTATGATATTTAAATATTTCCAATAATAGTTCTCTATTATTTATAGCAATCCAAGAAAGATCATCGGCGTCTTTAAATTTAGCGAAACAAGGAAAAGTTTTTGTAAAGAACAAGATACGCTTAGCATATTCGGCTTCTGTTTTAATATTATTAGCTTTTTGATTATTAGTATATAATGAAATATATTTACCTTCTTGAAAATCTTTTATTGTAATGGTATTAACGATAATTTTACTGGAATCTAGATTCTCCCATTTATAATCAAATAACATTATATCATTACTCCATGCATTATTACAAGGTTTACCTAATTCGTCACAGTATTTTTTATAATCACTAAATAGGCCCTTTAAATTCCAAAAGTTATCATCGTATAACTTAGATAATTTGTCAGATATACTATCTTTTATTTGAATTAAATCCTTATAATTCTCTTTAATTTTGTAATATTCAACCTTGGACATTGTACTTAATACTTAATATATATATAAATAAAATATCAATTTTTCATATATAATAAAACGAGTACATAATCTTATAAATGAAAAGAAAATCTTAGAGTCTATAAATTTTAATGTATTTATAAGATTATGTACTCAAAATTTAAAGCATAAAAATAATTAATTGTCAAGCTGTGTAGGGAAGCCTCTAATATTCTTAATAAGTTCATCATCGGCAATATCAGAAGATATTGTTATTAAAGTATCATTGTATTTTGTTACATCACTCATTATTAATATTTACAACATTTTAAACCTTATATATTAATAGAATGGCAAGTAAATGCGATAATGTTATATCATTGAAACAGTACGGGCCCACGTGCTGGTTTAATAGTATTTTGATGGCAATATTATATAGTGATGGTAGTCGTAAAATATTGCTAGAAAAATCTAAAAAATGGAATAAAAGAATCCTTTTATTTAGAACGATTGATTATATATTAAAAAATAAATATTTGCGCACTGATAGTGGCAGTAATGATTATAAATATTTTGATAAAATAAGACCCGAATATTTATTAGATAAATTATATAAATATGATAGAAAGAAGTTTGTATTTAATTTAAAAAAGCATAAAGGCGGATATATTTCAGAATTGTATATCAGAAAAGTATATAAATTATTAGGTGTAAAAGTATTATATTTAGATATTGTATGCGACGAGTTATATTATTCTTTATATAATAATATCAATAAAATAAGTATAATTAATGGTAGAATAAATTACAATTATAAATTTGTAACAGAACAAACTGTAAAAGAAAAGTTTGATAATCCCGATATTATAATTATAACCGATTATGTAAATAATTGCTCAAAAATAAAAAAATATCCAAAACATTATAAGGTAGATAATAAATCAACATTGTACAATAATGCTATAAAAAAGGCAAACGAATTAGTAGCGGATAATGGCGATGAGTATGTACAAGATTCGGTATTACTAGGTAATTGGAACATAGGTAATAAAGGAATTGGCGGACATTCAATAGCAGGGATAACATGTAAAAAAGAAAGATATGTTTACAATGGCTGGACACGTACAACATTAGACCCAAATATTAAAAATATAAATCCAGAGGATATTAATGTATGGGAAGAGGTATTAAATAAAAAAGGGTTATTGTTTTATTACAATAAGCATTTAAAAAAATCGGTATGGAAGTTACCAGTTAATGCTAAACTAATAAAACTAAGTGAAAAAATATCAATACCATGTGAATTAATGAAATATAATTGGAATTTAAATAAGGATAGTGATTTTTGTTTAAATCCGAGGAAATGTATATTGGATAAAATGAACCCCGAAGATTTGTGTTTTTCATTCAATAAAGGGCGTAGATGTATTATTTATGTTAAAAAAGATATCAAATCAGATAAATCGGTTAAATCAGATAAATCGGTTAAATCAGATAAGAAATGTCCCGATGGCAAGGTATTAAATCCATTGACAAATAGATGTATCAAAATAAAAACAATCAACAAAGTGAGAAAAAATCCTCTAAGTAAACCTGAAAAACCGGATAAGAAATGCCCAGAAGGTAAAGTGATAAATCCTAAAACAGGACGATGTATTAAGATAGCACCAATAAAACCAGATAAGAAATGCCCAGAAGGTAAAGTGATAAATCTTAAAACAGGACGATGTATTAAGATAGCACCAATAAAACCAGATAAGAAATGCCCAGAAGGTAAAGTGATAAATCCTAAAACAGGACGATGTATTAAGTTAAAATAAATATTTATATATGTAAGTTA
>Ga0209309_10001458_pt1 | contig 23754 bp, 18 predicted proteins | sample COGITO_mtgs_1204_2_FD_184807 | JGI IMG/M metagenome (GOLD analysis project Ga0209309, IMG submission 184807) | Pelagic marine microbial communities from North Sea - COGITO_mtgs_120412 (SPAdes) (version 2) | ecosystem: Environmental > Aquatic > Marine > Epipelagic ... | reverse complement strand
ATTCCGCCATGGTGGGAATCGTTTAAAGATGCTCTGTATACTGAAATGGGCGACCCAAATACAGCCGATTCTGTTCGCCTACGGGAAATCTCACCGCTATTCCATACCGATAAAGTTACAAAACCACTTATGGTATTGCAAGGATCTCAAGATCCGCGTGTGTTACAAGCAGAAAGCGATGAAATTGTTGCTGGCGTAAAAAAGAATGGCGTGCCCGTAGAATATGTTCTTTTTGATGATGAAGGTCACGGTTTTGTAAAAAAAGAAAACCAAATTGAAGCCTACGGAAAAATCAAAGACTTTTTAGATAAGTATTTGAAAGGCAAAGGCCAACAAGGTATGGATACAGGAATGTAGTTAAAATAGTTTAATTTTTAAGTAATAAATAGTATACTGGTAGTGCAATTCTAAAAAGGATTTTGCTACCAGTATTATGTTTCAAAAAAAATAAAAAAAAAGATTCGCATGTTTAAAAGATTCATTTCAATTTCAATCATTCTTTTATCAATTACTTCTTCAGTAGCCCAAACTGCTTCGGAAGACAAATTAGGAAGTTGGTATATTTTGGCTACCAACAGTAAAGTTTCAGAAAATTTAAGTATTCAAGCGCAAACACAGTTTCGATTTTATGAACTTACAAGTGAATTGCAACAATTTAAAATAAGAACAGGTGCAAAATACCGTGTTATGGAAGGGCTTTCTGTAGGAGTTGGTTATGCCTATTTCAGAAATGATTTTTCATATTTATCAGAAACCCCACCTTCCTTTGATGAACATAGAATTGTTGAAGATGTTTATCTAGATCATAACGTAGGTAATGTTAACGTTGATCATCGTGCAAGATTTGAAAATAGATTTATTGTTCGAGATCAGGATACAGATACTAGGCACTGGTTTAGGTACATGGTTAAATTAAGCTATCCTTTTCTTGATAGATGGAGTGCTGATGTATATAATGAAGTTTGGTTAAACGTAGGCGACGAACCTACCTTTGCCCAGAACTGGTTAGGGTTTGGACTAGGATACAAGTTTAATGACCTTATTAAATCGAGAATTGGTTACCAAAGAATACATTTGGACGGACCAGATTTTGATAGAATTTTGATAGGAATCACGTTTACACCCGACTTTACTAAACAAACTAGCACACCATGAACATAGAAAAAGTAACATTTCAAAATAAAGAAGGTCAAGAATTAGTAGGCCGCCTAGAACTTCCCGCAAATCAACACCCACATAACTTTGCGATTTTTGCTCATTGCTTTACGTGTACTAAAAATTTATCGGCCGTTCGCAATATTAGCCGATCACTTACTGCTGCAGGATTTGGTGTGCTCCGTTTTGATTTTACGGGCCTTGGTGAAAGTGAAGGCGATTTTGAGGACACCAATTTTTCAGGAAACGTACAGGATTTAGTTGCGGCAGCCGATTATCTTTCAGAAAATTATAAAGCTCCTACCCTACTTGTGGGTCATTCCTTGGGAGGTGCCGCTGTAATTTTTGCAGCAGCAGAAATGGATTCGGTAAAAGCTGTAGCGACCATCGCGGCTCCAAGTAACCCCGTTCACGTAAAAAACTTATTGAAAAGTGATATAGAAACTATTGAAAAGGAAGGTGTGGCAACCGTACAATTAAGCGGTCGCAGTTTCACTATTAAAAAGCAATTTTTAGATGATCTTGAAACCAAGTCGTTGCCCGAAACCGCAAAAAACATGCGCAAAGCGTTGCTAGTTATGCATTCGCCACAAGATGAACTGGTTGGTATTGAAAATGCGGAAGAAATTTATGTGGCCGCACATCACCCAAAAAGTTTTGTTTCCTTGGATGGTGCCGATCATTTATTGACTAAAAAAGAAGATTCTGAATACGTAGGTAGCGTAATCGCCGGGTGGGTTTCCCGTTATGTTGAAATTCCTTCGGAAGAAAAAATCAAATCAAAACACGATGTGGTGGCAAGCTTAGATATAGATGAAGGGTTTACCACCCGAATGAAAATTGGCGATCATTATAGCTTTGCTGATGAACCAGAAAGTTTTGGTGGTAATAACTTTGGTCCTTCCCCATACGGGTTTGTTTCAGCAGGGCTTTCGGCCTGTACCGCTATGACCATACAAATGTACGCCAAACGCAAAAAATGGGATGTGCAAAATGTGGAAGTACATACGAGCTACGATAAACAACACGCTATGGATTGTGAGGACTGCGAAAACGACAGCGCCAAAATTGATACGTTTACCCGTGAAATCAAGTTTGAAGGCGAATTAGATGAAAAACAAACAAAACGTCTCTTGCAAATAGCTGACAAATGCCCAGTACATAAAACCTTGCATAGTGAAACACAGATAATCACTAAATTAATTGAATAATATGAGTGTTCGCAGTTCAAGCCGTTTTGAGGTTACTGTTGAAGGGACCCACGCTGTTTATCTTCCTGAAGAAATTGTCGAACCCTTTCTTAAAGACAAAAGCACTCGGGTTAAGGTCAAAGCTTTTTTTGAAGAAAAAGAAATAGAATTCCACGCCGCCTTGCGGAAACGATTGGGCAGGTATGTAATTACCTTCGGAAAGCAGAAACAAAAAGAGTTAGGCGTTTTTCCTTCCGATTACTTTCAAATGGAATTATTTGAAGACACTACTAAGTATGGTGTTATTATGCCCAAAGAAATGGAAGCTGTCTTTGAAAGTGATCCAGAAGCTTCAGAAATTTTCAGCAACTTTTCCGATGGTAAAAAGCGCTCTCTTATTTATTATGTAAAACGGTTTAAAACTTCACAAACCCGTATTGATAAGGCGTTATTAATTTCAGAAAACATGAAAATGGGGATTATCGATCATCGGGAATTGGTGAAAAAACATTACTAAGCTCTTTTCATACGAAAAAATGAAATGCTAAGATTATTTTAAAATGTTGGTTATGGTTGTCTTTCCCCGTACCTTTATTCTAACTGAAACCAAAAACATAAAAATTTTAACTCATGAGAAAAGTAAGTATATTATTTTCAGCCCTTGCCTTTATGGCTTTTACAAGTTGTAACGACGGCAAAAAAAAGGATGAGAAAGAAATGGACAAGATGGAGCAGTCCGATATGGACAATGACAAGATGATGAAGGATAAAGAGGACATGATGAAAGAAAAGACTGTCACTGTTCAATTAGAATCTAAAAGCGAAAGCACTGCAACGGGTACGGTAAAATTTACCGAAAAAGATGGCGTTGTTATAATGAAAGCAGAGCTTTCTGGCTTAAACCCTGGAACACACGCTATCCACATTCATGAAAACGCAGATTGTTCTGCTCCAGATGGAAAATCGGCTGGCGGACACTGGAATCCTACTTTTGAAAACCACGGTAAATGGGGTGATGCAGAAGGATACCACAAAGGTGACATTGGTAACTTTGAAGCCGATGAAAATGGAAATGGATCTATTTCTATGCAAACCGATGAATGGTGTATAGGCTGTGATGATTCTAAGAAAAATATTTTAGGAAAAGGAATTATTGTTCACCAAGGAGAAGATGATTTTACGTCTCAACCTTCAGGTGCAGCTGGAGCTCGTGTTAGCTGTGGTGGTATTATTGAACAATAAATAATTTAGACTTATTAAGAAAGTCCTTTCAATACTCTTGAAAGGACTTTTTTATGTTGTGATATATGTTTCTTTTTAGGGACTTTTCGTTTACTGTATGTTTCATACACCAACACCTTAGAGAAACCAAATATAATGCCAAAGTAAAGCCCCGTATGGAATTTTCCTTACGGGGCTACTTATTTTACAGCTTTATTATGAACTTATTGTTTTACAATTCGTTTTATAATACTCGCATTGGTTGTTTCAATTTTTACAAAATACATTCCTGATGCATATTGATTCATTGAAATAACGGTTTCTATACCTGAGTTGTCAAGGTTAATGGTTTGTATTACCCTTCCATTAACATCTGTAATAATTGCGGTGGTTAACTTTTTATTACTTCTGTTGGAAAGAATAACCGCTCCCTTTGTAGGGTTAGGGTATAAAACGACGCTATTATAGAACGTTTCATCTCCTATTCCCAAAATAGTTTCAATTACTACATTAAACGTACAGGTAACTTCATTTTCACCATCTGAAGCAGTCATCGTCACTTCAGTTGTACCTTCGCCTATTTCAGTTCCTGCAATAGGTTCTTGCGTAATAGTGGGGTTTGCTGCACAATTATCGGTTGCAGCAGTATCTCCTGTATAGTCTGGAAGTGTAAACATTGTTCCTTCCTCAATAGTTTCGGCCACATCGTCTAAACACGTTATTTCTGGCGCTATATCTTCAACTGTAACTTCAGTTGGTGTTCGTGCTGCCAGACAACCCTCATATGGAGAAGTATTAATATCAGCATTAGCAGTTCCATAGTCTGAATCTTCACAGTCGCCGCTCCAATCAGTAGCAGAATTTGTATCTCCCGTTCTTCTAAAAGAACCATTACAAACTGCAACCAAGGAAGCTCCATCTCCAGACCAATCTAAATCTGTAGCTGTAATATTAAACCCATTAATTGTTACATTAAAAGTATCTATGTCGGTTTCACTGACATTCCAGAATGCAGAATCGACTACATTTCCATCGGTATCGATAATGACAACCCATCCTGAGCCGTCATTACCCCACCAAATATTATTGCCCCAATAATTAGAAGACCCAGCTTGATCGTCAAATGCTACTACAGCATTACTATCCATTTCACCAAGCGTTTTTGTAATTGAATTAATGGTATTAATATTAGTAAATGGCTGCTCACTTATAGCAACAGTATACCCAGAATAATCTTGAGGAGCTCCTATGTTTTGAATTTCAAATCTATCTGGCGTTTCTAACGTTACTTCAGAAATAACCAGTTTTGAAGGAAAGGTATCAGGATTTTCTTGTGCATACAGCGTTGTGCTTTCTGTTGTTGTAAAAGTATACGATTCGCCTTGAAAAAGAAAGTTTCCACCAAATGGAGCATCGTACCAACTTATTACATTATTTGGGTCATTAAGCGTTGCTGTTACAGTAACTTCATCATCTATACAAAAACCTGAAACTCCTTGGGTTGCTGGGCTGTCTGGCACGGCTAACACTTCGATAGTATCTACATCTGTTGAAGCCGTTGTACATTGACTTTCTGGAACTTCATACGAAATAGTATGCACGCCTACTCCTGCAACCTCAGGATCAAAAGAGTACGTAAGTCCATTACCGTCATCGGTAACACCTGTACCACTATAAACACCACCAGAAGGAATTCCTCCTCTTAAACCTGTAAGTGCTTCAGCACTTGCGCAAACGTCTGCAGGAGCTTCAAATATTGCTTCGGTTGGTGGCAGATCGAAAGCTTCTATACCATCATCTACACTTCCAGAAGATCCTTGATCTGCACTATACCCTAATCCTCTTTTTGCAAAAGCTTCCCAAATAAGACATTCGTTGGCACCTCCATACATTGCTCGATCGGCTGCAATAATTGCATCTCTACCATCAACAAATCCTGGGCTACATGGTTGTAATTTCATCCCTTCCGTAACAAGTGCCATGGCCATAATATTACCAGCATCTTGGTTAACGTCTCCAGTAAAATTGTATATATTTTCGTCTATCCCGTGCTCATCTATTAACAACCAGGTCATTTCCCAAAGCATTTCCGCCCAAACAGAGCCAATTCTATGAACACTTGTGGACCCTTTTATATTATCATAGGTGTCAGGGTTAACAGCTAAATCAGTATTATATGGGTACGTTCGTATTCCATCTCCATTTTGTCCTTCCCCAAATAAATAAGTACCTACTGCTCTAGAGTCAGTCCCTGCATCGCCCGGCTCAATAGTTAGTAGAGTTCCAAAAAAGTCACTCCATCCTTCTCCCATTTGCTCTATATTTTGTAAGCAGCCTGCTGCTGCTGAACCACCTGTTAAACGGTTTGAGATACCATGCCCATACTCGTGTAGAATCACTAAGTTGTCAAAATCACCGTCTTTATCACCACAAATATACATCTGCATTGTTGGATTTCCGCCATCTGGAGGAGTACCAAAATTAGCGTTACAGGTTCCCGATCCGTCTTGTGCTTCCGCATTTACAGAGTCGCTCCCAGCTCCACCGTTACCGTAGTTGTTTTCCTGAAAATTACCGCTTACGTCATCAAAACCATACTGATACATAATATCATGAAAGATATTATTCATAAAGAAAAGGTTTGTTATTGCCGCATCTTCATATTGATTTGAATTAGTATAAATTTGATTGAAAGGGTAAGCTGTAAACTCCAAACTTGCTCCCGCATCTGGCTGATAACCTGAATTGTCACCATCTTCATAAGCATTAACATTATTTCCACGAGTAACAGTATATTCTGCTCCAACAGCTCCGTCAGTATCATGCCATCCAAAAGGAGATGCAATGGCATCAGCTGGTTGAACTTGTATGCTTCTTGGACCATAATAAGGGCTCTCTAGTGGAAGTGCAATTACTTCATAACATTCAGTACAGCCTGCTTCGGTGTTATTTTTTAATTCGTCATAATTTGGAATATCATACAGGTTTGTATTAAAATTCATTTCCTGAATATGGTTACTATGGTCATGATCGATGCCACAGTTTACCATCCAGTTTGCTTTATTTAAAATAGCTCCTGTAGTGGCATCTAAACGAACACTCCACCAATCTTGCTGACTTTTTTCTTGAATTGATATATCCCAGGCTAATACCAAACTATTACTTTCTGTCTTTTGATACGTAAGTTTAGCCGGGATGTTACTTAATGAAATCCCTCCGTCACTTAAAATAGTTTCTTGGTTTGCTCCATTTTTTTTCTGAAGTTCGGTTAACGAGCCATCAACTTGGTAACCAAGTTTAGTCGCAGCAGACTCCACTGCGCTGCGTGCAGAAATTGCTGGTGTTTTTACCCCTATTGCTTTTTCCGAAGCATTATTAAAGAAGTTTATAGTAGTAGATAACGTTTTTCCATTCGGTAAAATGTGTATACCAGACTCGGTACCATGTACCTGAATTCCATTAAGGATTTGACTAAAGTAAATATGTTCAACCCCACTGGTTCTACTTGTGTGCTGGCTCGTTACTTCCCATTGAATATCTTGTTGGGAAAGTTCCTTATTTTCAAGCTTTTGTTGAAAGGCAGTTTGTAAATTTTTAGTAAAATCTTGTGCATATAATTGTGTAAAGGAGAAACAACTAAATGCTAAGAGTAAACTTAGAGTAAAATTTTTCATAAAAAAGTTAAGTTTAAGTAAAAAGGTTAATTTCGGTAAAACTATGAATATTTACTTTTTATTCAAGTTTTTTGAGATAAGGACTTAAACTTTAACACTTTTTCAATGTTTAATGACTTTATTTGAAAATTTATTATTTTACATTCTTCTGAAAAAATTCTTTTATACTATTCAAGTAAACCCATATAAAGTAATGATTCTATTTAAAGACGTTATATTATTTTAATCAAATTCAAAATCCTATCAAATACTTAAAATATCGAAATTATTTCATTATTTTAGCCTAGACACAAAACTAAACAATGAAACAACCTGATGAATTAATCATTTCCATGCAAAGTGGGGACGAAAAAGCCTTTTCTAAACTTTACACAATGTATTCCGAAGCATTATTTGGAATTATATATAGCATTGTTCTTGACGAGGCTGTTGCTGAAGAAGTAATGCAAGATGTATTTATTAAAATTTGGGACAACTCAAAATCGTATTCAGTTAACAAAGGCCGTTTTTTCACTTGGATCCTTAATATTGCCAGAAATACAGCCATAGACAAAACACGCTCAAAGGCATATAAAAACGCTAAGAAAAACCTAAGTACAACAAATTTCGTAGATATTATAGCTACGTCCGATAACTTAAACAGTAAAACAAATGCGATCGGGATTAAAAAGTATTTAGATGCTTTAAAGCCTGCTTGTATTAAAATTATAGACTTTTTAATTTTTAAAGGATATACTCAAAAAGACGCTGCTAAAGAAATGGATATTCCGTTAGGAACATTAAAAACCCGCAACAGAAAATGTATGCAGGATTTAAAAACAATTGTATTAGGATAAAATAACATGAACGCACAAGAACTTATAGAATCAGGGAATTTAGAATTATACGTTGCTGGGGCTCTATCTGTAGAAGAATCCAGTGAAGTAGAAGTTGCTATTGAAGAACAACCTGAAATAAAAGAACACGTAGAACTGATAGAAGCGGGTGTAATTACACTAGCCGAAGCTGTTTCGCCTCCTCTTTCTGCCCTTATTTGGTCACAAATAATAGCGAATATCAGTAAAGTTAGGACACTTTCTGATAGAAATGACACCTCAACTAATTGGGGCGCAATCACCGGTTGGGCAGCAGCTATATTGGCACTTGCAGGGATTTTTTGGATGCTTAAGCAGAAAAATGACCTTCAAGAACGTGTACAATACACAACAACTCAAAATATTGTTTTAGAAGAAAAAGCAAATAATGCAGAAACTGAATTAGCGGAGGCTACTGATGTGTTAGATATTATACGCTCCAAAGAATACAATAGCTATACGCTACCGGGCAACCAAGCCGTAGCACCTCAAGCATTTGCAAAAGTTTATTTTAATAAAAAAGATAAAATTGCTTATATCGATGCAAAAGGGCTTCCAGAAGCACCTCGTGGCAAAGTCTATCAAGTATGGTCATTAACGATGCAACCACTTACGCCTACAAGCGTTGGTTTACTAGATAACGCTGAAACTAAAAACAGATTATTTAGAATTGATATGGGGCAAGTTGCTGCTACTGAAGCATTCGGTATAACCTTAGAGCCTGAAGGCGGAAGTGAAACACCTACAATGGATCAACTATATACGTTAGGGCAAGTTACACCATAAGAAAAAATAGTTTACTACAATAGCTAAAAACCTTATCCTCTATGGATAAGGTTTTTTATATACTTCTGTTTTTCAGTGAAAGTATTCGTTATTATAATCCTGTCGAGCTATAAACAGAAAAGACAGAATTGGATATTCTTTTGCAGATATTCAAATAAACAATTCTGACATTAATTACTTGATATTATCAACAGGACTTGAAGAACCCTCATTTACTTATACGATCAATCTCTTACAGTTTCTTATTAACTATAACCCGCTGGGTGTAATTGTTTGATTATTGTAAATCTATTGAATTGTCACGCTGAGCTTGTCGAAGCGTCCCTAATAATAGCGTCTTCGACAGGCTCAGACTGACATTTTGCTTAAAATAATCTATTTTTCAAGGTTATTTCTAGTAAGAAATTAGTTTCACCCAACGAGTTAACTATATTATAATGTTATAACTAAAAGCACCCTCTATAAAAATATGGAGGGTGCTTAACTAACAAAAAAACTCTGAAAAAACCGGCATAACCAGTTGTTGATTCTATATGAATATAGATAATCAACCTTTCTACTTATATGTACGAAGATTAGTTGGTTACGGTTTTATAATTGTGCTATTTTTTTAGCTAAATTCGGTCCTAATTCATAGAAAGATCCTTTTAACTCACTTTTTAAAGTCTCTACCTTCTCTTCTTGATTGTTTGCTTTATAAACCAACGCTGAAACATATCTTGCTTTCGGTTCAAAGGTTTTCCCTTCCACATGATCTTCTATAGTTTGTAAGGCTTCTTCTGTGTTTCCAGTTTCTAATTGCGCAAGTGCTAATAGACTGTAGATTTCAGGTGTAGCACGATTGGTTATTTCTTTTTTGGCCAACGTAAGCGCTTTTTCAGGATTTGTATCGGCATATAATTCTATTAAATACGTATTATACATGCCACCGTATAAGGTGTCAGAAACCATTGTAACAAACTTCTTATGATTCGCTTCAACTTCTTCCTGATTGTCATTAAAGTCAGCCATTTTAGCTTTCAATAAGTAATAATTGGGCGATTTGTGGTTTACCATTACCGAATCTAAAATACGATTGGCTTCTTCTGTATTTTTTTCATAAGAATAAGCAATCCAAGCCAATCCTTTTTTTACGTATGGATTGTCTGGCTCTAATTCTAATGTTTTTAAATAGTATTTATAGGCATCATCAATTCTTCCAGCATGTCCGTAAAAGTCAGCTATATTACTGTACGTCCATATTCTCAAGGATTTATTACCTCCAGATTCTGCTATAGCTTTCGCTTTTTCCATATATTCAATGGCCGTATCTAAATCTCCTTTATGATCATTCCATTTAGAAACCCTGATTAAGTAATTATAATCACCATTATTTTTCACCTTATTAAGCATCTCATACGCTTTATCATATTCTCCCAACTCCATATAAACATCAAACAACATAAGTTCGGTTTCATGTTTGTTAGAGACTCCTTTATAACTTTCCTCAAGAATTTGCTTAGCTTCTTTAAACCTGTGCTGCGAAATATAAGTCTTTGCCAAGGCTCGGGTATACCCATCTTTGCTTTTGGCTGATATTTTTATAGCTTTTTTCTGTAAACGTTCTGCTTTCTGTAGGTTCTCCACATTACCCGTTGCAGCAAACAAAGCTGAATAGCCTCCAGCTAAAGGACCAAGATCTCCTACCCCACTGCTGTCAGGCGCCAAACGTTTGTTCCAAAATTCTTTTTGTGAAAGGGCAGCTTCATAAGCGGAGTTGTCCTTTGTAGAAAGATATTTATTGTAATCTTCCTTATTTGTTACTGTAGCTATTTCATCGTTACTTTCATTTTTATTATTACAAGAAATAAAAGCAAAAACGGTCAATAAAATCAATATTTTTTTCATTGCTATACTATTTTAATGAATAAATTTAAGGTATATAAGGTTATTTTTAATAACTCTTTTGTACAAAAAAAGGGCAATAAATTGCCCTTTTTTGATATTATACAACTTCTAATTAGTTGTTAGGTGTTTCCAAATAAGGGAAATCTCCTATTTGACGGTCTCCAAAACCTACACTATCACTTATTAAAAGTGGAGAGCCTTCTGTACCATCAAAGTTAAGGTTATTAATATCTCCACCACCAAACATTAGAATTAATGAAATGTCAATTACATCATCATTTAGTGTTCTACCTGTTAACGCTACTCCTGTTGAAGGGTCAAAATAAGTAGTTTGAGCGTTTGGTGCAACTTGTAAGGCATCAAACTCTGCTAACACAGTAGCAAAAGTTGGAGCATCTAATCCTAAAATATTAGGTACATAGTTTACATCAGCTGGATCTGCTCCAAGAGCTACAGCATACACATCATGATATGTTTCTAAAGTATTCTGAAAAATAGATGTAAAGTCAGCTCTTCCAGTTACCGTAGTGGTATTAAAGTTATTTTTAACCTCACCACTACCACTAAATACTGTGTTAATTCCAGGTCTACCCATTATATCTTCTTGGCTGTAATTACCACTAAAATCTAAGGCTTCTGCACATGGTTCACATGCTGAACCACCACAGTCTACTCCTTCTTCATCTCCATTTTGGACACCATCATTACACGTGGCTACGTCTATTACGTTATCATCGTCGTCACTACATTGCACAAATAATAGAGATGCACAAACAGCAACAAATATCATACTTAATTTATATATTTTCATCTTGTCTTGTTTTTATTGTTTGTTATTTTATTGCTTTCTTTTTGCTGATACCCATACATTATATGCTGGAGGTAAGCCATCAATTCCTACTAAACCACCTACGTGATCTGGAGCTGTTCCAAGCATTGAGTTAGGCAATTCTACTGCTACTGCAAGTACATTTAAGTTTTCAAAAAAGTCACTTGCTTGATCAGCAGGTAAAAATCCTTCTGGAGCAACTTCTCCACTAACTACTTTGTTAAAGCGGTTAAAGTCGAAAAAGAATGCATCTCTTCTAGGACCTGCAAAAAATTTCATACCGTCTTCATCTGTGGTTTCAACTTCGCCTGAAGTCGAAATTTTCACACTGTGACGCGCGCCAGACACCTCTACAATACTGTTAAGTCCTTGCTGTTCTGGTGCTACAGGACCAAAAAAGTACATAGAATCGCCTCTTTTAATGGCTTGTATTACTAAGTCTTCTTTAAAGTCTCCTGTGTTGTCAATGTTAAACTCCAATAATACGTTTTCATCAAACGTTGCATTAGTGGTTACATCACCAGGAGTTAATGGTCCCTGAACTGTTGCAATCAAGACTGTATTGTCAGGACTGGAACCTTCAAAGCCATATAAATCTGCAATGTCGGTAGTTGTACCAGCAACAGATGGTGAATCAATGTGGTCGGCAGCGATTAAAAATATGGATAGTACGGCTAAGCCTACTCCTCCAATTGCTGCAAAAATCTTTGTTTTTTTCATGATTGTTTTTTTATCGATTAATTTATGTTCTATTACATTTACGCCTAAATTACACCTACGGTTTTACCATTGCTGTTAATTTTGTGTTAATCTAAAATTAAAGGAAAACTAAAAATATTTCTGAATCAACAAATATTTAAAAAAAATGAACCCCTCTGCATCTGGCTGGATATCAAAATTTATCTATTTATTTTCTTCCGAAGAGAAAAAAATGCTTTTTACTTCTTCAGAAGAATTTTACACTTCATTAAAACAATCAGGGTTTTTATATGGTGTTCCTATTTATGGTTTAAGTAAGGACCCCATTAGTTCATTAAACCTCACCAAGGAAGAATACGCAAAAGTAAACCTACTACATTCACTCCTATATATATACTGTATCGAAAAAAACAGTACTAATTATAATGAAGCCATCACAACTATTCTTTCCTTTTACAAACAACTTGAAAAGCAGAAAAAAGGATGGCTACATCGGTTTTCTATTTCTAATTCTGAAACCGCTACACTCGAAAAGATTATTGCTTCCCGATTACAAGAAAGCACGTTTCTCGCCAAAAAGGATGCAGCTTCTTTATTAACGTATGCCTTATTGTTTATTGATGTACTTTGTTTTAAAACCTTTTTAAACGAATCTATTAATATTAAAGAAACGTCCGAAAAGCTTGAAAAAAGTTTAGTCACCTGTTGTTTTTTAGCCCTAAAAGCAAAAAGGAAGAAAAACAAATATGACTCCTTAGTATTAGACCTATTTGAATCTTCATCAGATTTCCTTGAAAAAAGCACTAATAACACTAAAAACAATGTAGATGAAAACCTTGATTATTTTTCTAACAAAGACTATATAACCAAAAAATACGTCCTAGACCTTTGTTGTTTGGCTGTTTGGGATGATAGCGAAGTTGACAATTCAGAGTTTGAATTTCTGCAACATTTAGCAGCTACCATACAGCTTGCAGATGGAGAGGTTGATAAAAGCTTGAATGATCTAAAAACATTTTCAGAAAAGCACGTCAAAAAAATTAATCTTTTTGAATATGAACATCCCGTAAAACAGTTTTATAGACAATCATCAAGCACTGTTAAACTACTTATTCTTCGGAACAAAAAAAGGTTGCAACAAGAATTGGAAGAAAGTGGTGAGTTGGTAGTACTGTTAGGTAAATCTACAAAAAGAGATCTTTCTGCTGAAGAGAAACAAAAAGTAAAGACACAATTACTGGACATTTGCAAAACCATTCCGTCGTTAACGGTTTTCTTATTACCTGGTGGTACTATCTTGTTACCTTTATTAATTAAATTTATCCCAAAACTATTACCGTCTTCATTTAATGACAATAGAATTGATAATTAGTGAATAGAGAGTAGTTAGTAGCACTTCGGGCTGCTCAGGATAAATTGGGAGTTGATAGTTGGAAGATAATAACGAGTAACTTTTTTCCTTGACTTTAGCGCATAAAAAATGGCAAGCTACCTACATCACACCGCTACGACCGTTTACCCTTGCTGCGTTCCCGCCCTGGGGGATTCAACAGGAGCTGGTTGTGTAGGACTTGCCGCTGCAAAGATACGTAGTTTTACATATTTAACAATAGTTTTTAACGATGATTTTTTACATTTACCCTACATTAAAACCGAACACACATAATGAAATCACCTAAGTTATTCGTCGCTATACTTTTAGCATTAACTATAGCTTCCTGCGGAAATAAATCGGGAACCAAAAACAACCCTTTTTCACTTCAAATAAAGAACGCACAGAAAACCTATAAACCTTCCGATAACCTGTCTGTTTCAATAAAAAACAAAAAAGGCATGGAAATAGACTCTGTTGTTTACTCCCTTCGGGACAAAAAAGTAGCAGTTTCAGACAAAAATAATTTGCAAAACATTCCATTACAACACCAAAAATTAGGTAAAGACCAACTGAAAGCAACAATTTATGCTGATGGAGAGCAATACAATGCTGAAGTCGAATTTACGCTGCTCGCTTCAAAAAAACCTAGCGTATACACCTATAAAATATTGGAAACATATCCGCACGATGTTGATGCTTTTACGCAGGGGTTAGAATTTGAAGGTGACACCTTATATGAAAGTACTGGAAAACGTGGCCAATCAACACTTCGGAAAACCAATTATAAAACGGGCGAAGTGTTGCAACAAGTTAAACTGGACAGCCAATACTTTGCCGAAGGACTGACTATTTTAAATAATAAAATATACCAACTTACTTGGCAAGCCAACAAAGGGTTTATTTATGATGAAAACACTTTAGAACGTACCGGAAGTTTTGTTTATAACAAGAGTAAAGAAGGTTGGGGACTTTGCCATAGCGATTCAAATGTTTATAAAAGTGATGGCACCGAAAAAGTTTGGATTTTAAATCCAGAAACCATGGCCGAAATAGACCACATTGAGCTCTACACTCACACCAGCCGTATTCCCAAAGTGAACGAACTGGAATGGGTTGATGGCAAAATTTACGCCAATGTTTGGGAACAATCTTCCATAGCTATTGTAAACCCTAAAAATGGTGCGGTTGAAGGCGTGATCAACCTCAACGGATTACAAGATAACGTAACGCAACATCCAGATTTAAATGTGTTAAATGGTATTGCCTACAAAGGCGAAAAGGACATTCTCTACATTACCGGAAAGTATTGGGATAAACTTTTTAAGGTGCAAATAATAAAAAAGTAGCTTTTTCAAGCTACTTTTTTATTATCTGTATTGTAAGCTAGGCTCTTTAGTTCCGAGCAACTACTTTAGCTCCCTCAGGCTTATCAAAAACCGAATGATTCAATTGTGTTTCGGTCACGGTAATTTTATTAAAACGAAGGTCATTACGTTCGTCAGTTGGTTTTCCATCTTTTACATTGTACCACGTTAGTTTTTTAGGTAACAACAAGCCATTTACTTTTTCCCATTTATCGTATTTTATAAAATGCCAATCATCACTTTTTTTATTGTCCATATATGTTACTGTATATCCTAACCACTCCATCGTATTGGTTTCTGGATTTACATATAATACATATTGATCTTTTGGAGAATCCCCCACTCCAGAGTCATAAGAAACTTTTATGGCATTATACATTTTACCATCCAATTCTGCGGGTTGCATCATTTCATAGTTAATTCCTTGGTCCCCCAATACAAAGGGCATCGCATAAAAATAGAACATTAAATTGTGGTAAAAATGAGCATTGCCTTTGTATGTATCCTTTTCATTTTCCTGTAGCCATACATCGTTACCGTCATATCCAATGGACCAATCGTCCGTTTCAATTTTTGAATGGCGATCTTTTAACGAAATGGTATGCACTTCTTCCCCACTGTTTCCGTCCATTTCAAAACAAAGGTTGTTCATCTTGTTCCAAACATCCATTCCGCCGTGGGCTTTAAAAACGTTTGTAAGTTCTGAAGGATAGGCCATCGCCATATTTTCTTCGGAAGAATCCATTGCGGAATCACTTGCCATTTCTGAGGAATTCTCTCCGTTTTCCATCTTATCTTCTCCTTCTTTTTTTCCATCCTTGCAGGCTGTAAAAACTAGAAGCAACAACAATATTGATAATACATTTTTCATAATTAGGTTGGTTTTAATTCCATTAAATATAATAAAGCTTTTTCAGTAGTCGGAATAAATTGACAAACCTTTATGAAAATTTCAGTTTTATAACTTATATTGAATACTTCCCCATCGTATATTTGTGGTATGGAAAAGTATGTGTCAAGTCTTCAAAATACATTAGTAAAGGAGTTTTTAGTACTTCAAGCAAAGTCGCGCGAACGGAAAAGAACAGGTTTGTTTACCATTGAAGGGCAGCGAGAGATTTCATTAGCCATAAAAGGGGATTGTAGAATTAAAACGGTGCTTTTTTCTTCTGAAATAATCGCCGAAGAAGATTTGTACGTAATTAAAGATCTAAGTAATTCGGAAACTGAATTCATTGAAATTTCGACTGAAATATATGATAAACTTGCCTACCGTAATTCCACCGAAGGCATCCTTGCCATTGCCGAAGCAAAGCAACACACGTTAGAAAATTTTACTTTCCCCTCCAAAAACCCCCTCATTTTAGTAGCTGAAGCCACCGAAAAACCTGGAAATATTGGCGCATTGCTCCGTACAGCCGATGCGGCCAACTTGGATGGTGTGATTATCGCCAACATGAAAACAGATTTGTACAATCCTAATATTATACGAAGTAGCGTGGGCTGTGTTTTCACCAACAATATTGCTACAGGAAGCACAACTCAAATCATTAACTATTTAAAGGAAAACAATATTTCCATCTACTGTGCAGCGCTTCAAGCTTCTGAAACCTACCATACACAAAATTACACCAAAGCTTCCGCAATTGTCGTAGGTACTGAAGCCACAGGACTTTCAAAAGAATGGCTGCAGCACAGTACCCAAAACATAATCATCCCTATGCAAGGCGAAATTGATAGTATGAATGTTTCGGTAGCGGCAGGAATCCTTATCTTTGAAGCCAAAAGACAACGACAGTTTCAGTAATTAACCTCACCTTCTTTTATACATTAATGTATGGTTCCACAAACTTTATTTTATATCATTATCGCCATTTTGGTTATCAATTTTATCATAGATCAAATCCTTGATGGATTAAATGCCAAACATTTTAATGATGCGCTCCCTTCGGAACTAGACGATGTCTATGATGAAACCGAATACAAAAAATCGCAGGTGTATAAAAAGGAAAAATACCGTTTCGGACTTATAACAGCATTTATTTCGATTATAGGAACCTTGTTATTTTTCTTTTTAGATGGCTTTGCGTATGTAGATGAGCTAGCTCGATCTGTTTCAGATAATGAAATTTTAGTGGCGTTACTTTTCTTCGGAATCATATTATTTGCGAGTGATATTATTATGACGCCTTTTGGGTATTACAACACCTTTGTAATTGAAGAAAAATTCGGTTTCAACAAAACCACAAAAGCAACCTTCTTTTTAGATAAACTAAAAGGCTGGATTATGATGGGCATTATTGGCGGGGTTTTGTTAAGTGTCATTATTTGGTTTTATCAATCTACCGGTAGTTATTTTTGGTTGTGGGCTTGGGCAATTATTACCGTTTTCGCTTTGTTTATGAATTTGTTTTACGCACGGTTAATCGTTCCGTTATTCAACAAACAAACGCCGCTTCAAGAAGGATCACTCCGTTCAAAAATTGAAAACTATGCCAATACCGTTGGTTTTACGTTGGATAAAATTTTTGTAATTGACGGCTCCAAACGCAGCACGAAAGCAAACGCCTATTTTTCAGGCTTCGGAAAAGAGAAACGAATTACGTTATACGATACGTTAATCAACGATCTAGAAGATGATGAAATCGTAGCAGTTTTGGCACACGAAGTGGGTCATTATAAAAAGAATCATATTATCATTAACCTCTTTGCTTCTATTCTAACTACTGGTTTCACATTATGGTTATTATCACTTTTTGTAGGCAGTCCATTACTTTCTGAAGCGTTACACGTTTCACAGCCGTCTTTCCATATTGGATTAATCGCTTTTGGCGTTTTATACACTCCAGTTTCAGAAGTAACCGGTTTATTAATGAATTATCTTTCGCGAAAATTTGAATACCAAGCTGATAATTATGCCAAAAATACGTTTAGTGCACCACCGCTTATTTCAGCATTAAAAAAATTATCTAAAAACAGCTTGAGTAATCTTACTCCGCACTCGGCGTATGTATTTATGCATTATTCACATCCAACACTATTAGAGCGTTTCAGAAATTTAAAAAAGGCTAAATGATTTTAGGTGCGGTTCTTTTTCAGTAATTTTAAAGCAATGAAAAAACTTCTACCCTTTCTCTCGCTATTGTTCAGCTTCCTTCTTTTTGGAGTTTCACACGTATCTGCACAATCTGAACAAGACTCCATAAAACCAGTTGACGAGAGTAAATTACCGAGTAAAAAACGGGTAATAGACGATAGTGCTTATTATTCTTCTAACCCTTATACCGATTATAACGAAGCATATTACCGTGTAAAAAGGCTTAACAAACAAGTTGGCTTACCACCAAAGCAATATAACTTAAGGACTCCTCAAGCAGCATTAGAACATTTTATATTAAAAGCAAGAAGCGGAAAATATGAGGAAGCGCTTTATGCTTTAAATTTAAATTTACTCCCTCAAAATACAACGAAAGAAGAGGCTGCCATCTTAGCTGAAAAACTCTATTTTGTCATTAACCAAAGAGTAAGTATCGATTGGGACGCACTTTCCGATCGCCCTGACGGACAAATTGATATAAGCACCAGCACCAATAATGCCATTGCCGGAAAACCCAGAAGGAGTGTTGTTTTTGGTGAAGTGCAATTAGGCGAACGGGATATTGTCATGCGTGTACAGCGCATTCGTTTTAAAGAATATGGTGCGCTTTGGCTTATTTCGGCTAATACAGTTGAAAATATAGAGTCCCTGTATGAAGAATACGGTCCGCGCAAACTAGATAAAATGATGCCCGAATGGTCCCGAATCCACTTTTTAGGGTTCCAGGTATGGAAAATGTTCGGTATTATCATATTGCTTTTTATAGCTTGGTTTTTTGGTAAACTCGTTACGTACTTACTTCGAAAGATTTTATTAAAATCTAAAAAAGCTTGGATTAAAAATATAGCTGACAAACTTGCAAAACCAGCAGGTATTTTATTTAGTACGCTATTTTTTTACATTTTATTAGATAATTTAATTTCACTTTCCGGCGGTTTTGCTAGCGTTGTTTATACAAGTTTAATTATTCTTATCATAGTTTCTATTACTTGGTTTGTCACAAGCTTTGTTGACTATCTAATGACCTATATTGCTGAAAACAAAATTGGTGATGTTTCCGAAGAAGAAAACGAAGAAGCCCGCAAAATGCTTACTTATATTTCGGTTGGTCGCCGTATTGTAACTTTTCTTGTGGTTATAATTGGCGGGTATATCATTATATCGCAATTTAGAGCCCTGGAAAAAGTCGGTATATCGCTCTTAGCTTCCGCTGGAGCAGCCACTGTAGTGCTTGGTATTGCAGCACAAAATACCTTAGGAAATATTATTGCGGGCCTACAAATAGCTATCACCAAACCCGTGCGAATTGGTGATACGGTTATTATTAAAGACGATTGGGGCCATGTGGAAGAAATAGGTTTTACCTATATGGTAGTGCGTACGTGGGATTTAAGGAGATTGGTTGTACCGTTAAAGTTTGTGATTTCAGAAGTTTTTGAAAACTGGTCTATGACTAGTTCTCATCAAATAAGGCCTATTTTCCTCTATGCAGATTATCGCGTTGACGTTTCAAAAATACGTTCAGAATTTGAAAAAATGCTAGAAGCCGAAGAAGATTGGGACGAAGACAATCCAGCGGTAGTTGAAGTGGTTGATATGACCGAGGAATCTGTAAAATTGCGAGCACTCTGTAGTGCGAAAGATGCCAAAACAACTTGGAAATTGCATTGTGCTTTACGTGAAAAACTAATAGCCTATATCTGCCAACTAGAAGATGGTGTCTATCTTTCTAGAACGCGTGTGGATATTTCAAACCGATCGGAAACGACAAGAAAAAATAGAAATACTTCTTCTGAAGAGAAATAAAAAGCAACCCTAATTAATAACAGCGAAAAACCGAGCCTAAAACAAATGGCGAGGTTTTTGTTGTTTAATACATATTGAAATTGTACATTTAGTTTTATGACCGAAGCTGTTTTAGAAGCCGAAAAAAAACAACTCGCCAAAGAGTATAAAAAGTTGCTTAAAATTAGTTATCGAACGCTTTCAGCGAAAGATAAAAAACTAATTAGAAGTGCTTTTGATGTAGCCGTTGACGCACATAAAAACCAGCGGCGCAAAAGTGGCGAAGCGTATGTATTTCACCCGATAGCCGTAGCTAAAATTGTAGCTGCCGAAATTGGGCTGGACGCAACTTCTATTGCCGCCGCCTTACTTCATGATGTAGTAGAAGACACCGAATACACGTTAACAGATTTAGAGCAACTATTTGGTGAAACCGTGGCTCGAATTGTTGATGGTTTGACGAAAATCTCTAAAATGCCGTACGATAAAGATGTATCGTTACAGGCGGAGAATTTCAGAAAAATGTTGTTGACCCTTAACGAAGACATTCGGGTTATCATCATTAAAATTGCCGATCGTTTGCACAATATGCAAACCATGGACAGCATGCCATCGCATAAACAGGTGAAAATTGCTTCGGAGACCTTATACATTTATGCCCCAATGGCACACCGAATCGGTTTGTATAACATTAAAACCGAATTGGAAGACCTTGGCTTAAAATATACAGAGCCAGAAGTCTATACTGATATTCACAGTAAAATTAAAGACAGTAAAGAAGAACAAGATGCCTACATCGAAGCGTTCTCAAAAACATTAAAAGACACCTTAGATTCAGAGAAGTTAGAATATGAAATAAAAGGGCGGCCTAAATCAATTTTCTCAATCCGCAGAAAAATGATTGCCCAAAACGTGAGCTTTGAAGAAGTCTACGATAAATTTGCCGTTCGGATTATCTATAAGAGTGACTTAGAGAACGAAAAATTCCTTGCTTGGAAAATATATTCTATCGTTACCGACCATTTTAGACCCAACCCAATGCGTCTAAGAGATTGGATTTCATCTCCAAAATCTACTGGTTACGAAGCGCTTCATATTACCGTAATGGGGCCAAAAGGTAGATGGGTGGAAGTACAAATACGCAGCCAACGTATGAACGAAATTGCCGAAAAAGGCTATGCTGCCCATTATAAATACAAAAACAAAGAGAAAGATGATGGCGGTTTAGAAAATTGGTTAAATAAGCTACAAGAAACCCTTGAGAATTCAGAAATCAGTGCGATAGATTTTGTTGAAGAATTTAAATTAAATCTGTACGCAAAAGAAATTTTTGTCTTTACGCCAAAAGGAGATTTATTTTCACTTCCTAAAGGATCCAGTGCTTTAGATTTTGCTTTTCAGGTACACACAGAAGTAGGAATGCATACGCGCGGAACCAAGGTAAATGGAAAGTTAGTTCCGTTAAGTCACGAATTAAAAAGTGGTGATCAAGTTGAAATTATTACTTCCGATAAAAGCAAACCATCTGCCAACTGGCTAGATTATGCCACGACGGGCAGAGCACGTTCAAAAATTAAATCTTCTTTAAAAGATGAGAAAAAACAACTTGCTGAGGAAGGAAAAGTCGTTTTAGCAAGAAAGTTAAAGTCTTTAAAAATTACGTTAGATGAAAAAACCATTAATCAATTGGTTGTTTTCTTCAAAGTAAAAACCAGTTTAGATCTTTTTTATCGCGTAGGCGCAGGCATTATTGACAACCAAAAACTAAAAGATTTTGCCGCTTCCAGAAGCAATGCTTTTGTAAACTTCTTCAAAAATAAAATAAGAAAACCGGATAAGCCCCAAGATGTAAACAAAGAGGAAATTACTGAAAAGTACGACCAATTAGTCTTTGGTAAGGAAGAAGAAAAATTGGATTATAAAATGGCCAATTGCTGTAACCCAATACCTGGAGATGATGTATTTGGATTTGTTACCGTAAATGAAGGCATAAAAATCCATAAGCAAAACTGCCCCAATGCTTTGCAATTGCAAAGTAATTTTAATTATCGCATCATGCCCGCCAAATGGATAGACTCTACACAACGGGAGTTTAAAGCAAAATTAATCATTACCGGTATAGATGCCGTTGGGCTTGTAAATAATGTTACCAAACTCATATCAAATAGTATGAATATCGATATGAGAGGTGTTCATTTTGATAGTGATGACGGGGTTTTCAACGGAAAAATTACCGTAGTTGTAAAAAACAAAAATACATTGGACGACATCGTTAAGAAATTGAAAAAAATAAACGGAATAGATAAAGTTACACGAGTTTAAAATGAGTAACTTTGCATCCTTATTATGAGTGCTAAAACTGAGAAAAATAACCAGGCAATAGTTAAAAATGTGTTTACGACCTACCTTGAAGAAAGAGGACATCGTAAAACACCGGAACGCTATGCCATACTTCAAGAAATTTACGATCACAAAGAACATTTTGATATAGAATCTCTTTATATCAACATGAAAAACAAAAACTACCGTGTTAGTCGTGCAACGCTTTACAATACTATTGAGTTGTTGCTGGAATGTGGTTTAGTGCGTAAACATCAGTTTGGTCAAAATCAAGCACATTACGAGAAATCATATTTTGACAGGCAACACGACCACGTTATTTTATCGGATGGCGAAGTGATTGAATTTTGCGATCCACGCATACAGACTATTAAAAAAACAATCGAAGAGGTTTTTGATATTGAGATTACAAAACATTCTCTTTATTTCTACGGAAACCGAAAACAGACCAATCAATAATACATTATGGCAGTAGACTTACTACTTGGATTACAATGGGGCGACGAAGGAAAAGGAAAAATCGTCGATGTCCTCACCAAAAACTATGATATCATTGCCCGTTTTCAAGGTGGCCCAAATGCAGGGCACACCCTTGAATTTGACGGCATAAAACACGTGTTACATACCATTCCTAGTGGCATATTTCATGAAAATGCCATCAATCTAGTTGGTAACGGTGTGGTTATAGACCCTGTTATTTTCAAAAAAGAATTGGATAACCTGTCTCAATTCAACCTTGATATCAATAAGAAGTTGCTTATTTCACGTAAGGCGCACTTAATTTTACCAACACACAGATTGTTGGATGCTGCCAGTGAAACATCAAAAGGTAAAGCTAAAATTGGCTCTACACTTAAAGGTATCGGTCCAACGTATATGGATAAAACCGGCCGTAACGGAATTCGTGTAGGAGATCTTGAATTAAGCGATTGGAAAGAAAAATATCGTACCCTTGCCAATAAGCACGAAGCGATGATCGATTTCTACAATGTAGATATTCAATATAATCTAGCAGAATTAGAAACTGAATTCTTTGAGGCGATCGAAGTTTTAAAGTCATTAACCTTCATTGATAGCGAAGAGTATTTACACCAAGCTCAAAAAGAAAAGAAAACAATTTTAGCCGAAGGAGCCCAAGGTTCATTGTTAGATATTGACTTCGGAACTTATCCGTTTGTAACATCTTCAAATACTACTGCTGCTGGAGCCTGTACAGGATTAGGTGTTGCCCCTGGTAAAATTAATGAGGTATATGGAATTTTTAAAGCGTATACCACCCGTGTTGGTAGCGGCCCCTTCCCTACCGAACTTTTTGACGAAGATGGCGAGCGAATGGCCAAAGTAGGAAATGAATTCGGAGCAACTACCGGACGTCCCAGACGTTGTGGTTGGCTAGATTTAGTCGCATTAAAATATGCTGTTCAGATAAACGGAGTGACGCAATTATTGATGATGAAAGGCGATGTATTAAGCGGTTTCAAAAAATTAAAAGTTTGTA
>Ga0209309_10001439_pt1 | contig 23914 bp, 22 predicted proteins | sample COGITO_mtgs_1204_2_FD_184807 | JGI IMG/M metagenome (GOLD analysis project Ga0209309, IMG submission 184807) | Pelagic marine microbial communities from North Sea - COGITO_mtgs_120412 (SPAdes) (version 2) | ecosystem: Environmental > Aquatic > Marine > Epipelagic ... | reverse complement strand
TAAAATCATAGAATGCATTAAAGTGGTTTTTGGTTGGCGTGAAGCAAAATCATTTTCTTTCTTTATACATAAATATCTAAAAATTTAAGTGAAATCCCTTCTATTTATTTCAACCTCAAGTTTAGCCGCAAACCCGCGATTGGTGAAGGAATTTGAAGCACTCAAGACTGACTTTACTTGTCATGTGTTGTGTTTTAAACATCAGGATTGGACCCTTTCCCTTTCAGAGGTTATTAAAGCAAGGAATCCTGAGGTCTGCTTTATTGAGATCGAGCGAAAAACAAGTGTGATTCAAACTGTAGTAAGTAAACTTGCGCACAAATTTGCTATTTTATGCAATAAATATATTCAAGAAAATTTTAAAATTTGCGCTTTTGCAAATAACGATAAGGCATTGCAATTGTGGTTTGCAACCAAGGCCTTACAGAAACAGTCTAATTATAATAAGGTGATTGCGCATAATTTGGGTGCTTTTTACGCTGCGGTGAAGATTTCGGCAAAAAAAGACATTGGTTTGCAATTGGATATCGAAGATTACTACCCAGGTGAAGCGTTATATTTTAACAAAAAACTTGAAGTGCGAAACAGAATGCAGCTTATGTCCCAAAGTTTTTTAAAGGCAGATACAATTACCTATGCTTCCGTCGGTATTGAGTTAGAATGTAAAAAACATTTTAAAGTTGGCCTCAACACAGCACAGCGCACCATTATCAATGCGTTTAATGCTGAAGACTTTGTTGAGCCTAAAGAAAATCCTTCAGGAAAAATCAAATGCGTTTGGTTTTCCCAGCACATTGGTCCCAATAGAGGCCTAGAACAAGTCTTTGATGCTGCTAAAACATTAGGTCATATAGAATTTCATATGATTGGCAACCCTAATCAAGATTTTTTAAATACCGTAGATTTAAGCACAAATGTAACGTTGCATGACATTATGAAACAAGATGTGTTACATGAATTTTTAAGTCGTATGGACGTTGGTCTTGCCCTTGAAAACGTGAGTGCAGATCTTAATCGCGATATTTGTTTGACCAATAAATTTTTGGCATACGCCCAAGCTGGACTGTATATCTTAGCGACCCCTACTTTTGGTCAAAATCAGTTTATTGAATCGTTGACTTATGAAACTGGTCTCATTATGAAAAAGGCTTTGGCTAAATCGCTTCAACAATTAGAGAAAAATAAACTCAGCACGTCAGCAAAAAGGAACAGATGGCAAAATGCAAAAGTGTTTTCTTGGGAAAACGAACAAATTAAACTAAAGGAATTAATGTCATGAAAACGGTTTTAATCATCTATCCGCATTGGGTGCCTGCAAATTTGGCTGGTGTTCAGCGTCCGCGATTAATAGGCAACTACCTTAAGCAATTTGGATGGCACCCATTGTTGCTTACGGTAGACTCCAAATATTATGAGGAAAAACTGGATCCACTTATGGAGAAAACGGTTTCTGAAGATATAGAAGTCATTTACACTAAGGCATATAAGGTCACAACACCAAGAATTATCGGTGATATTGGCTTACGTGCCTTTCCATTTTTGAAAAAGGAGGCACTGCGTTTATGTAAGGAAAGAACTATTGATTTTATTTGGATTCCCATACCATCCTTCTATACTTCCATTTTAGGAAGAATTTTACATGACGCTACTAATATTCCTTACGGAATTGATTATATAGATCCATGGGTACGCGATATCACGAACCAAAACGATTTTAGGGCAAAGTTGAGTCAAACCGTGGCACGAACCATAGAGCCTTATGCTGTAAAAAAAGCAGCCTTGATAACTGGCGTTTCTACACCTTATTATCAAGCAGTACTTGATAGAAACTTTAAAACAACACCGGTGCATGCGGGCATGCCATATGGCTTTGATCCTAATGATCATGACATTGAGCTTAAGGGCTTGGAACTCCCGTGGGATAATGAACCGCATTGTAAGCCTTGGTTGTATGCAGGTGCCTTCTTGCCCAATTCGCACGTTTTTATGCAGTGTTTTTTTGAGAGCATTGCAGCCCTAAAAGCTGATGGAAAATGGGATGCTGACATTCGCCTTTATTTCGTGGGAACAGGACAATATCCTGCAAAGCGAATTACAGCTTATGCAAGCGATTATGGTTTGGAAAATATTGTTATAGAGCATAGGGAGCGGTTTCCATTTTTACACATCCTTAATTTTTTATCTAAAGCAGATCGCGTGATGCTTTTTGGAAGTACCGAAAAACATTATACTGCTTCAAAAACCTTTCAATGTTTATTAAGTAAAAGACCTTTGTTTTCAATCCTTCATGCCGAAAGTTCTGCGGTTGAGGTTATTAAGAAAGCGCATGCGGATCAGTTTTTACTGCCTTATCACGAGGGAGATTCACAAGCAACTATTGTTGAGCAATTAATAGCCATACTAGAAGATTTCCAGAAGGACATTAGTTGGCAACTGGATTTGAACCATCTCGATGCTTATACTTCAAAACAATCGGCTAAAGTATTGGCTGAAGCCATGGAGCAAGCAATTTTAAGGATTAATTAGACTTGGATTAACAATATAATAAGGCGATATAACCAATGGCAAAGAAAAAAGTGTATTTGAAGTTTGAGAGATTTGGTTTATGCAATAAAATAATCATGTGGGCCAAGGCTTACGTTTTTGCCCAGAACAATGATGCGGTTTTGATAACCTCCAGTTGGTTTCATATTCCAATTGGTAATATCTTGAGACGAGAAAAATCATTAAGACTGTATTTCGATTTTTTCAATAATAAACAATCAAGCCTCTTACTTAATTTTTTCTTGAAAAGATTAAAAAGTTTTACTTCCATTGAAAAACAAAACCAAAAATTCACGACCTGTGTTTTTGAAGGAACGCCATATGTTTCAGATTTAGTAAAATTAGCGGAATACAGGGATGATTTAATTAAGGCATTCTTGAGCATGGTGAAACCCATGCACAAAAAAAAAATAGCTGCCACTGAAATTCCTGTAATTGGAGTTCATGTAAGGCGAGGAGATTTTAACAATATAGGAGCAACTACCACAAATGAATTTTACGTTGATCTTATCAATAAAATTAGATCATATAGCGAAAAAGAACTTCCTGTTACCATTTTTTCAGATGGTTTCGATCATGAACTTAAAGAAATTTTAGAATTAAAAAACACCAAGCGTTTTGAAACGCAAAATGATTTGGTTGATTTAGTGGTGTTATCTAAAAGTAAAATACTAATCACCTCGAAAGGAAGTAGTTATTCCTATTGGGCTGCTTTTATTGGCGATGCCACTGTGTTACACCATCCCGATACATGGGTGCCCCAATGCCGAGACGAAAACACAAACAGATCTGTGTTTGAAGGACCTATATCTGCAGATGAGGTTTGGCCAAATTTGCTGTTAAAAAACATCAAATCCATTTCTTAAGATGAAAAAGCTGGCCATAGTGATTACGCATCCTATTCAATACTACGCCCCTTGGTTTAAATTATTGGCAATACGCGGTAATTTGGAATTAAAAGTATTCTATACTTGGTCCCAAGCAGCCCATACCGTTAAGGATAAAACTTTTGGACGCGACATCAAATGGGACGTACCATTGCTTGAAGGGTATAACTATGAATTTGTTGATAATGAATCCAAAAAGCCAGGCTCCCATCATTTTTTCGGAATAGACTGCCCTAATTTGATCCCTAATTTAAAAGCCTATACTCCAGATGCCATCTTGTTTTTTGGTTGGAATTTTAAAAGCCACCTTAAAGCCATGCGCTATTTCCACGGAAAGATCCCTGTTTGGTTTAGAGGGGATTCTACCTTGTTAGATGAAATAGGAGGGGCTAAAACGATGTTGAGACGTTTAGTACTTAAAAAAGTATATACTTATGTGGATAAGGCTTTTTATGTGGGACAAGCTAATAAAGCTTATTTTTTAAAGCACGGTTTAAGGGATAATCAATTAATTCATGCGCCACATGCAGTAAATAATGCACATTTTTACGATAATTCAAATCACGATTACGAAAAGGGCGCGAAGCTTTGGAAACGCGACTTGGCTATACCAGAAGACCAAATTACGGTCGTGTTCGCGGGGAAATTTGAAAATAAGAAGCAACCCAATTTATTGGTCAATGCAGTTATAGCAGCGAATAAAATCCGTGAAAAGCCATTGGCTCTAATTATGATTGGAAACGGACCACTGGAGCAAAATTTAAAATCTATGATTCATGGAGTTAGTTATATAAGATTTTTACCTTTTCAAAACCAATCCAAAATGCCATTGGTTTATCGAATGGCGTCTATATTTTGTTTGCCTTCCCAAGGTCCGGGAGAAACTTGGGGCTTAGCCATTAACGAGGCTATGGCGTCAGAAAGACCTGTTATTGTTACAGATAAAGTGGGAGGGGCAAAGGATATGCTCATTGAAGGCTATAACGGTTATGGCTTTTACCATTCAAGTCAAGAAGAACTTGTAGCTATTTTGGAAAACTTATCCTTAAATGATTTGAAATTGATGGGATCAAATGCAAGAGAACATGTCGAAAAATTTACCATGTGCCATATTGTAGAAGCTTTAGAAAATGAACTTTTGAATGTTGACAAATCTAGCTAGCTAAAATGATGGGATTATGGTCATACATGGGGATTGCACTAGTGATTCTCGTTGCTTATAGATTTTTAAGACGATTGGGTAAGGGCTTGCCTGTGCTTGAACTCATGTTGCTTATTGCAGGTTTGCAATGGATTATTGGGCCCTTAATAGAATATGCCTCGCCATCTATGCATTATAAGTACTACATGTATGTTGAGCAATCTCAGTATATGGCTTTTGTGGTACCTGCCTATCTCGTATTTACTGTAACGGTATTATACATTATTAAAAAAACGACTCATCTTGATTTTCAATTGGAGCGTTTAAGACATTATTCTAATTATGGGCTTATCATTTTCATTATTGGGATGTTTTTTGATTTTTTTGGTGGGGTTTTGCCCGGAGCAGTTGGCTTTTTGGGTTTTATTTTATCGAATTTTAAGTTTGTTGGCGCTATAATTTTGTATTATTCTGATAATAAAAAGCTAAAGAAATTTTTTTATATCGCTATTTTTTATCTTTTGATAACCTCCATTTCAAAAGCGCTCTTTCATGATTTTATACTTTGGTCGGTATTTTTCTTTATGTTTTGGGCTCTAAAAAATAAACCATCAATTTCTAAGATCATAACAGTAATTATTGTTGGAGCACTTTTGGCGTTTACCTTACAAACTGTAAAATCGGCATTTAGGTCACAGATTTGGAATAACTATTCTGGGAATAAAATCGAATTATTTGTTAACTTAATGATGGATTCCTTTTTGGTCAATGAATCGGATGTGACCGAATTGGATGATGGCATTAGTACAAATGTAAGGCTCAATCAAGGTTGGATTATTAGTGCCATTTTAGATAATATTCCCAGAAATCAAGATTATTTTAATGGAATTACGATCAAGGATGCGGTGGTTGCTTCTATTTTTCCCAGATTCCTAAACCCTAACAAAGCTGAAGCTGGTGGACAGGTAAACTTTAGAAAATTCACGGGACTAGAACTAAGCCAAGGCACATCAATGGGTATAAGTATTGTGGGTGAAGCTTATGGTAATTTTGCACATGTGGGAGGTATTATTTTTATGGGGATTTGGGGATTTTTTTTAGGGAAGACATGGGTATTTTTAAATAAGAAAATCAAACAGAATATTATTGTTGTAGCCTTCATTCCACTAATATTTCTTCAAGTAATCAAAGCAGAAACGGAGTTGGTGGTAGTTCTAAACCACTTAATAAAATCTTTGATCGTAGTATTTCTTTTTATATGGTTTGCAAAGAAGTATCTCAAATGGCGCTTTGAAGCATGAAAGAGACCATCTCCTACATATTTAGAAAACCTGACCCCAAATACAAAAGTATTGAAGGTTTGTTCTATAATATTTCAAAATTAATTGGTTTGGACGTTAAAACTACAACTATAGAGCTGAAGTTCTCAGGTGGGAGTTTGGGTGTTTTGTGGTCAAATTTGAAAAATTTACGAAGGCTTGAACAGAACATATACCATATAACAGGCGATGTTCAGTATATGGCTCTTGTCACTGGGAGAAAATCAGTGCTGACTGTTCATGATGTAAAATCCATAGTAAGAGGCTCCTTAGTCAAGCAGATTTACATGAAGCTTTTTTGGTTCTGGCTTCCTGCGCTATTTGTCAACCGCATTACTGTGATTTCAGAATTTACAAAAAAGGAGCTTGAAGACATCGTGCCATTTGCCAAACACAAAATAAGTGTGGTATATAATCCTGTGAACGAGTCTTTTAAATATTTCGCTCGTGATTTTAATAGTTCAAAGCCGAGAATATTATTATTAGGCACAAAAGTCAATAAAAACTTAGAACGGGTTTTTAAAGCCTTGGAAGCGGTTAATTGCGAAATTATACTTATTGGTAAGCTTACTAATGATCAAGAAAAACTGTCAAAAAAGCTTGGTTTAAGTCTTATCACAAAATTCAACCTTACTTTAGATCAAGTCGTTAAAGAGTATAATGGCTGTGATTTGTTATGTTTTGTTTCAACTTATGAAGGTTTCGGGATGCCCATTATTGAAGCACAATCGGTTGGAAGACCTGTAGTAACCTCTAATTTAGGAGCTATGAAAGAAGTTGCGGAAGATTCGGCACTTTTGGTAGATCCCTTTGACATCACATCAATTCGATCTGGTATTTTAAGTGTAATTGAAAATGAGGCGTTAAGGAATTTGCTCATTGAGAAAGGCTTAAATAATGTACAGCGTTTTAGTACAAAATCAATTGCAAAAGAGTATATGAAGATCTATAATGAACTAAGTACTGGTGCCAATAGATTAAATAAAGATAAAAAGTAAGTTTACATAATAGATTAGGAACATAACTATGATCACAGGGAAAACGAGATTATGGATTTTTATTGATTGGTACTTACCGGCCTATAAAGCAGGTGGTCCTATACAATCAGTATCTAATTTGGTTGGTAGATTGAAAAACGAATTTGACATTTCCGTAGTGACCTCAAATTTAGATTTGGGTGAACCACTGGACCTCAACAAAAAGGAATTAAATGCTTGGGTCACAAAGGACAATTATAGGGTGATGTATTTAGATGCCCAGCATCAGAATAAGAAATTTTACGAAAAACTTTTTTTAGAACACCCGATAGATGTTGTTTATTTTAATTCGCTCTTTTCAATTAAATTTACACTTTTGCCTTTTTGGATCTTAAAAAATAAACCAATAAGACGCGTATTGGCTACAAGAGGGATGTTGGGTAAGGGGGCGTTGGCTATAAAACCTTTGAAGAAGAAGCTGTTTTTAACATGCTTCAAACTTATGAAACTTCACAAAAAAGTAATTTGGCATGCCACCGCGCCAAGCGAAGCCGATGAAATCAAAACACATTTTGGGGAAAACAGAACGATACTGTTGGCGCCTAATTTATCCGCTATCCTTAAACATAGTTTTGTTCAAAGGGAAAAGCAACAAAATCAAATTAGCATCTTTTTTTTATCAAGAATTGCAGTAAAAAAGAATTTGGTTGGAGCGTTAAATCTCCTTGAAAACATCAATAGGAATCATAAAGTACATTTTACAATAATAGGACCCATCGATGATAAGGCTTATTGGAAGAAATGCATGTTAAAGATCAAGTCTTTACCAAAACACATCGAAGTTAATTATAAGGGTGCAATCCCTAATCATGAATTAGCAGAGCATTTAAAGCATCAACATCTTTTATTGTTACCAACCTATGGTGAGAATTTTGGTCATGTAATTATGGAATCCTGGCAGAATGGTTGCCCGGTGCTCATTTCAGACCAAACACCTTGGCGCAACTTAAAGCAAGATAAATTGGGCTTTGATATTGCGATCGACAATGAGAACGATTTTATTGAATCTTTAGAGTATTTTAGTGCCATGTCTCAATCTGAATTTAGTGAATGGTCAAAGTCCGCATACAATTATGCCGATCAATTTATTAAAAACCCAAAGGTATTGGAACAAAATAAAGCCCTATTTTTGAACGCTTAAAATAAATATATGAAACGCATATTAATCACAGGTGGGGCAGGATTTGTTGGCTCCCATTTATGTGAACGCTTGTTAAATGAAGGCAATGAAGTGATTTGCCTCGACAACTATTTCACCGGAAGCAAAAAGAACATCGAGCATTTGATGGATAACCATTTTTTTGAATTGGTAAGACATGACGTTACTAATCCATATATGGTGGAGGTCGATGAAATTTATAATATGGCCTGTCCTGCCTCTCCAGTACACTACCAATATAATCCCATAAAAACAATAAAGACCTCGGTCATGGGTGCCATTAATATGTTGGGCTTGGCAAAACGAGTCAAGGCTAAAATATTACAAGCTTCAACAAGTGAGGTCTATGGAGACCCTGCAGTGCATCCTCAGCCTGAAACCTATTGGGGAAATGTAAACCCAATTGGGTTGAGATCCTGTTACGATGAAGGCAAACGTTGTGCAGAAACATTATTTATGGATTACCATATTCAAAATGAGGTAAAGATCAAAATTATTAGAATTTTCAATACCTACGGTCCAAACATGAATCCCAATGATGGGCGCGTGGTTTCAAATTTTATCGTACAAGCCTTACAGGGCAATGATATTACCATTTTTGGCGATGGTACCCAAACCAGAAGTTTTCAGTATGTAGACGACCTCGTGGAAGGTACCATAAGAATGATGAATAGTCGCGATGGTTTTTTAGGTCCTGTAAACATTGGTAACCCTACAGAATTTACTATGTTGGAATTGGCAAGTAAAGTAATTGAGCTCACAAATTCCAAATCAAAGTTAGTATATCTACCATTACCACAGGATGATCCTTTGCAACGCAAACCGGTGATCGATTTAGCAAAGAAGGAACTCAATGGTTGGGAACCAAAGGTGCAATTGGAAGAAGGTTTAAAAAAGACCATCACTTATTTTGACACCTTATTACAAACCACTTAATATTTAATTACGCATACTTTGAAAACCGATCTATCGTCATATAATAATAATTGGTACCAACCGGGCTCAAAGGTAAAACGCTTGTTATGGTATGTTGTCAATGAACTGTTTTTAAAATGCAGTTGGAATGCGTCCTCTGCAATTAAGGTGTTTTGGCTAAAATGCTTTGGAGCTACAGTAGGAGAAGGCGTCGTTATCAAACCAGGTGTTAATATTAAATACCCCTGGAAATTAAAAATTGGGGATCATTGTTGGTTGGGTGAAGAAGTTTGGATTGATAACTTGGATGAGGTTATACTAGAAAACAACGTTTGCATCTCACAAGGTGCATTTTTACTTTGTGGTAACCACAACTTTAAATTGTCCACTTTTGATTTAATAACGAAGCCTATCACCTTAAAAAATGGTGCTTGGATCGGTGCAAAAAGCATCGTAGGGCCTGGAGTTACTGTGTTTGAACATGCAGTGTTAGCCATAGGTTCCGTTACTAGTGTAGATCTCGAAGCTTTTGGCATTTATAGAGGAAATCCTGCAAAACATATAAAAACAAGAGTCATCACTACATTATGAAGGTCTCCATAATCACAGCCACATACAATAGTGAGCAAACCTTGCCCACTTGTATGGATTCAGTATTAAAACAAACTTACCCTAATATAGAATATATCATCATTGACGGTAACTCTAAGGATGGTACCTTGCAAATTGTGGAGTCTAAGGCAAAAGCAGATGTGAACCTCAAGTGGATTTCAGAACCGGATAGTGGGATTTATGATGCCCTCAATAAGGGCATCGTGAGGGCAACTGGCGATATAATTGGTTTCGTGCATTCAGACGATTATTTGGCAGAACCCACTACAATTGAAAAGATTGTAACTGTTTTTGAATCGGAAGCAGTGGATGGGGTTTATGGGAATCTACATTATGTGGCATTTGATAATCCAGAAACAGTCATCAGAAACTGGACCAGTCAAACCTTTCAGCCTAGACTACTTAATCGGGGTTGGATGCCTGCACATCCTACTCTTTTTTTAAAAAGACAGGTCTATTTGGATAAAGGTCATTTTAATTTGAAATATAAGATTGCTGCCGATTATGATTTTATTTTGAGAGTATTTAAAGACTCTAAGTATCGTTTTTACTTTTTGCCAAACACTATTACAAAAATGAGAATCGGTGGGGCAAGCAACAAAAGTTTGAAGAATCTTATTCAAAAAACAAAGGAAGATTATTGGGCTTCTAAATCAAATGGGCTGTTCTTACCCCTTAAAGTTATTCTGATTAAGAATTTATCTAAAATACCCCAGTGGTTGAAAAAATAGTCGCCCCTTATATAGATATTTCATTATCTTTCTTTTTATAATTTAATTCGGATAGGTTGCATAGGGCTCTATGCGCTTGGCATGTATAATTTGAATTATATCCGATTTTTTCAGTTTACTGAGAGTTTCATATTATATTTGTCCCGGCAATAAAAAGCTTGGTTAAGTTTTTTATGATATTATATATGGCATGATACAAGAAATTCTTAGTTATTTTAACCCTTTAGATCATTTAGAGCTTTGGCTCATTGCTTCATTTTTTATAGCTTTTATTGTGTCCATGAGCACATTTCCCGCCATCTTTAATATTTCTGAAGCAAAGCATTTAATGGATGAGCCAGGTGACCGGAGCATTCATGTTGTTAAGACGCCCACCTTGGGAGGCGTAGGTATATATATTAGTTTAGTAGTAGTCATTACCACCATTGGCGCTCTTTTAGATACGAAGATTTTATTACTCATTTTGGGGAGTTTAACTATTCTCTTTTTTTTAGGATTGAAAGATGATCTATTAATTCTGTCTCCAACAAAGAAACTATTTGGTCAATTTTTAGCTGCAATGGTGCTCATTGTTTTTACCGATACCCGCATCTTGGGGTTTTCAGGTATTTTTGGAGTGACGATTCTTCCATATTGGGTATCGGTAGGTTTTACTTTATTTGTTTACATATTGGTTATTAATGCCTATAACCTCATCGATGGGGTTGATGGTTTGGCTGGGAGCCTCGCCTTGCTGGGAGCTGGTGCTTATGCATTTATTTCTATCAAAATCAATGATATTACCATGGCCACTATAGCAGTTGCGGTGTTGGGAGCATTGATTCCATTTTTAAGATTGAACTTCTCCAAGGACAAAAAGATTTTTATGGGTGATACCGGGTCAATGATCATAGGGTTTTTGATTGCTTTCTTTACCGTGCGATTTCTTAATAAAACCCAACTTGAACAGGACTCATTTTTCTATAATTCGGCGCCCATAATGGTTTTTTCTATCCTGTTTTTTCCACTTTTGGATACGTTTAGAATTTTTATGATTCGATTATTGATCCTAAAGAAAAACCCCTTTTCTGCAGATAAAAATCATTTGCATCATCGATTTTTAGATTTGGGTTTTTCTCATATGCAAACGACTATGTATATCGTTATTTTAAACCTAATGTTGATCACTTTTGCCTATACCATACGTTCTTTTGATATTTTGTTTCAGTTTATATGTCTAATTATTGTTGGTACCTTGTTATATTCCACATTGTTTATTTATAACTGGATTATGAAAAAGGGGTGGTTGCCTCACTTTCTAAAAACCATTAAGAACTACAAACTTTAAATTAGGGCCTAACTTTTGCGAAACTGCGTTTTGCGGTTATATTTGCAACTATTCAAAAAAACGTTAATGAGAAATAATAGCATCGCCATAGTTGTCACAGCATGTTTTTTAATAAGTTCTTGCGCTACAAAGGAAGAAATACTTTATTTACAAGACTCGCAAAAATTCAATAATACTTCTTACACCTATACCAGTACATTTATACAGCCAAATGACATCCTTAAGATCACGGTAGGGGCTTTAATAGAAGAAACTGCTTTGCCTTACAATAGAACTTCAATGTCAAGTCAAGGTGGGGGAACCTTAGAATTGATGCAACTTGAGGGTTATCTCGTTTCTCAAGAAAATACGATCTCATTTCCACAGCTCGGTGAACTATCAACTAAAGAGAAAACGGTCTTGGATTTACAAAATGAAATAATTGACCTATTGGAAGATAGCGGTCAACTTAAAAATCCAACGGTAAATGTAAGATTATTAAATGCTAAGGTTACTATTCTCGGAGAAATCAAAGCACCTGGCAATTATAGTTTTACAGAACAAAACATTACACTGTTGCAGGCGCTCGGTTATGCTGGCGATTTAACCATCAATGGCAAGCGTGAAGATATTAAAGTGATACGAGAAGTTGATGGCAATCGTCAAATAGCTACCGTGGATTTAACCTCTGGCGATTTTTTCAATAGTGATTTCTACCACATAAAACCAAACGATGTTATCGTCGTTAATCAAAATGCGCCTAAGGTCACTAGTGCTGGCTTTATTGGCAATACGGGTACACTGCTATCCGTGTTATCAATTCTTTTAACCACGGTCGTTTTAATTACTCGGTAACCATGAATCAAGATCAGAATTTAATGAGTAACGATAAGAAGGAGCAGGGAGAAGTAATCAAGCATGAGATTACTAAATATTTACGCTATTGGTACTTATTTGTCATTGGAGTTTTCTTAGCAGTGTTGGGTGCCTATCTTTATTTGCGCTATACGCCGAAAATTTATTCCTCTACAGCTAAAATTAAGATTCTAGATAAAAGTAAGGGGTTGGAGCTGCCTTCATCTGCCTTTGTTTTCAATAGGTCTAACATTAATTTAGAGAATGAAATTGAAATCATTAAATCCTATCGTATCATAGAGCAAGCAGTCAAGAAATTAAATTTGACTATGGAATTCTTTGAAGAGGGCAATGTATTAACAACCGAAATAGACCAATTTCCTTTCAAACTGGTCAAAACCATACCTAATGATAGCATTTTTGATTACAGCCAATATAGGATAGAAATTAAAGAAAATGCCTTTAACGTGTATGTTAACCATTCTGAAAAACCTATCGTAATTACAGAATTTAATTCGTACATGGTTGAACATGATCTGCCATTTGAATTGCAATTTAAAAATATAGCGGGTATTAAACCTTTCGTGGGCAGGACTTATATTTTACGATTGAGCCCAGTGTCGGCAGCGACAAGAAAGTTAAAAGGGGGACTTGAGGTGAGTATGTTAGGAAAAGGAAGTGATCTTTTAACATTGAGTCATTCCAGCCAAAGTAAACCTAGGTCTGAAGCTATTTTAAATGCAGTGGCAGAGGTGTTTAATGAAGATGGAATTACCGATAGACAACAGATTTCCAAAAGAACTATAGATTTTATTGATGAACGGTTTAAATCGTTGGCCAAAGAATTGGATTCAATTGAAGTAGATATCAAGGATTTTAAGAAATCCAATAATTTTATCAATATCGAATCCGATGCCGAAGTAAGCCTTACACAAAGAACCATGGCGGAAGGACAGGTTTATGATGTGGAAAATCAACTTATTATTACCGATTTATTAGCCGAGACACTTGATGATGGAAATTCTGACTCCGATCTGCTGCCAGCGAATATTGGAATTGGGGATTCTAACTTAAATATCCTTATTGATCAATATAACGAATTGGTTGTACAACGAGATAATTATGCAGTAAGTGCTGGGGAAAATAATCCTAAAATAACCATTCTCAACGATAAGCTCAAAAACGGTCAAAATAATATCATGGCCTCAATCGACAGCTATAAATCGCAATTGAATGCTTCCAAAAAGCAATTGATTGGAAGAAACCAACGTTATGCAGGCCAAGTGGCTGGTCTGCCTTTAAAAGAGAAATTATTGCGTTCCCGAGAGCGCCAACAAGAAATTAAACAAACCTTGTATTTGTTTTTACTTCAGAAAAGAGAAGAGGCAGCTATTAATTTAGCCATTACAGAACCATCTTTGAAAATAGTAGAATACGCACTTTCTTCAGGGGCTCCAATCTCTCCAAATTCAAGAAACATTTATTTAATGGCTTTAATTTTAGGGGTAGGGATACCCTTTGGGGCAATTTATGGTTTCAATTTGTTAAACACAAAGATTAAAGATAAGAATGATGTCGTCAATAATGTTGGCAACATTCCTATTCTAGCAGAAATGCCCCGTATTAAAGGTGGAAATTTGATTTTCGATAATCCAACCGATCGCTCGGTACAATCGGAAGCATTCCGAATTTTAACTGCGAATGTCAACTACATTCTACCCACCACAAATTCCTCAGATGGCAAGGTAATTTATTGTACCTCTACGATTAAAGGCGAGGGTAAAACTTACGTGGCAATGAATTTGTCGCTCGCACTCTCAAGTATTAATAAAAAGGTATTGCTCATTGGTGCCGATTTAAGAAATCCTCAGATTCATAATTATGTATCTAAAGATAAAAACGAGCCCGGACTTTCAAATCTGCTATACGATGATGCTTTTGATTGGCATAGCTCCGTTTTAAAAGGGTTTGACAAACATCCTAATCACGATATTCTACTTTCGGGCAGTATTCCACCAAATCCTACCCAACTGCTCACTAACGGTCGTTTTGAGCAATTGATTGAAGAAGCTAAAACCATCTATGATTATATAATTGTAGATACTGCACCTACCATATTAGTTACAGATACCTTATTAATCTCCCGATTGGCAGATGCTACGATTTACTTGGTAAGAGCCGATTATACGGAAAAGAATTTATTGGAGTTCTCAAAAGGGCTTAGTAAAAGCGGTAAGTTAAAGAATATGGCTTATGTTCTAAATGATGTAGGCTCTAGTAAAGCTTATGGGTATTCGTATAATTATGGTTATGGCTATGGTTATGGAAGTACGGAATAAATTTTAGTCTCCGTTTCCACTTTAATTTATGAGTTACGTTCTAAATTAGATATAGAGAAGAGAGTGGCGTATTTTATAAATAAGCATGCTTGACATCTAGTGATACTAGAAAGCTAACGACATTCTACCTTATTGCCCACAGGATCCTCGCGACAAAAAAAATTTTTTTCAGAATTAGGTGCGGAACTTAACCAAACTAAAAAACCAAATTTTTAATTGCATTGGTCAAATTTAAGAATTCACCAATGACTTTAAGTGTTTTATGGTTTGTGGTTGATCGCTGCTCTTAAAAATATAGCTACCCGCTACAAAAACGTTCGCTCCAGCGTCCACTAATTGTTTGGCGTTCTTATCTGTAACGCCCCCATCAATTTCAATGAGGGTATTTAAGCCTTGACCATCGATCATTTTACGCAGGGTTTGAACTCGTTTGTAGGTCATTTCCTCAAATTTCTGTCCGCCAAATCCCGGATTTATAGACATTAGTAAAACCATATAACATTTGGGTAAGATGTCTTCTAAAACTGAAATTGGGGTCGTTAAATTGAGAACAACACTGGCTTTGCACCCAGCATCTTCAATTTGACTCAACGTTCTGTGCAGGTGTATTGTAGATTCATGATGCACACTAATAATATCGGCACCCACTGCTGCAAATTCCTCGATATAGCGTTCTGGTTTTTCAATCATCAAATGAACGTCCAATGGTTTCGTTGCATGTCTTTTAATCGCTTGTATTACGGGCATACCATATGAAATGTTTGGAACAAAGTGACCATCCATCACATCAATGTGAAACCAATCGGCATCACTATTATTTACCATTTCTACATCACGTTGAAGATTGCCAAAATCAGCAGCAAGTATTGAAGGTGCAATTAAGTTTCCAGCCATTTTAATGAGAGAGTTGTGTGTTTTTACAAAGGTAACTAAAAACTACACATCTACTGTATTTTCATTACAGCGGTATAATTAATAGCGAATGCAAAATATTACACTCGGTTCTCTCTTTATGAAAATTTTCTCTTTGGGAAAGAATGTTCGGATTTTGGGAGGTGGGGGTGGTGAAAAAATGAACCCAGAGTAATCAGCTCTGGGTTCTTTCATCAATCAAAAAACGAACAGTTATGAGGTTTCCAATAAGGAAACTAACTGTTTGTTGTTGTATTTAGGCTTAACCTAAGTATGTTTTTAAAATTTTACTTCTAGAAGTGTGTTTTAGTCTTCGGATGGCTTTTTCTTTAATTTGACGTACACGCTCGCGTGTTAAATCAAAGGTTTCACCAATCTCCTCTAAGGTCATGGGATGCTGATTTCCCAAACCAAAATATAAACGAATTACATCGGCTTCTCTGGGCGTTAATGTTTCTAGAGCGCGCTCAATTTCCGTACGAAGTGATTCGTGCAACAAATCCTTATCTGGATTTGGAGACTCTCCACTTCTCAATACGTCGTAAAGATTGGAGTCTTCACCTTCAACCAAAGGAGCATCCATAGAGACGTGACGTCCGGAATTTTTCAAGGATTCCTTAACGTCGTTGATGGTCATATCCAATTCCTTGGCAATTTCTTCAGGACTTGGTGGGCGCTCATGACTTTGCTCTAAGAACGCAAAAGTCTTATTGATTTTATTTATGGATCCAATCTTATTAAGGGGTAATCTCACAATTCGCGATTGCTCTGCCAAGGCTTGCAGAATGGATTGACGAATCCACCACACCGCATAAGAGATAAATTTAAAACCACGTGTTTCATCAAAACGTTGCGCAGCTTTAATTAACCCAAGATTACCTTCATTAATTAAATCGGGTAAAGTTAAACCTTGATTTTGGTACTGTTTCGCTACTGAAACCACAAAACGCAGGTTGGCCTTGGTTAATTTTTCCAAAGCGGTTTGGTCACCTGCCTTTATGCGCTGTGCCAATTCCACTTCCTCATCGGCAGTGATTAAATCAACTTTTCCAATTTCTTGTAAATACTTGTCTAACGATGCAGTTTCCCTATTAGTAACCTGCTTGGTAATTTTTAACTGTCTCATTCAAATATGTGTATTAGGGCATAAGTTTGTTGCATATAGTTATACGTAACAAGCGTTGCAAAAGTTACAAAAATTCGAAAAAATTTAAATTTTAATGAGTTTCTTATCGTTGAGGTTGATATCGTCCAACATTTCATTGGTAAATTTGTAGTGGCCTCTGGTGGTAATCAATCTGAATTTTTGAGATCGCATTGAAGTCAACGTATTCAAAAATAACCATTTCGATTTTAAGAGTTTTGGTTCGTCGCTCTTTAAGCTGATATCAAAATAATGTTTACGACCTTCTTTAGTCGCTACAATGTCTGGGGTAATGTTGATATCGCTCCCTTTCTTATTGTAAGACTTGGGAGTTTCATAGCCTTCAATATCGGCTTTAATGTTTTCGTAACCACGTTGCTCCAAGTACGTGACGGAGTTGCTTAAAATATCGGAGTACTTCTCTTTGTCGGAATGTATCATAGCTATTAATTTAATCAAAAAAATGAAAAAAGCAAATTTTTAGGAGTATTTAACTTAGTGGCTCTAAAAATTTGCTTTTTATAATGAGGTGTTTTGAATTTATACCCTTACATGACCATCACCAAACACGTAATATTTGTTGGTAACCAGTTGCTTCAATCCCAAGGGACCTCTGTGGTGTAATTTATCGGTACTAATGGCCAACTCTGCGCCCACACCCATTTGCCCACCATCTGTAAATCGCGTAGAGGCATTGTGATATACTGCAGCACTATCTACCTGTTCCATAAAGATTTTCGCCAGTGCAGTGTCTTCAGTAAGAATAGAGGCAGAATGCCCTCCAGAATACGTATTGATCATCTCAATCGCTTGTTCTTCACCATCAACTTGAGCAATTAATAATTTCATGGCGAGAAATTCTTCATACCAAATAGCTTCGGAAGTTATTTTATTTTCCTTCGGAAGTATTTTCCCTATGGCATCGTCAACAATCAATTCAACTTTTAAATTGCTCAAAACCGATTGCAGTTCTTTGACTTTTTGCTCGTAATTAGGGAGGTTCTTATCTATCAACACTTTATCAAGCGCGTTGCAGCCAGAGATCTTTTCTGTTTTTGCATTGATGATCACTTTTACTGTTTTGGTCCAATCGGCATCTTTGGCGACATACAAAAAATTGTTGCCTCTGCCACTAATTAGAACAGCACAAGTAGCATTGTCTTTTACGAATTTGATCAATCGTTCACCACCTCTTGGAACGATGAGGTCTAATTTTTCGGTCGGGTTTTTTAAGAACTCTTGTGTTTCCTCACGTTTCAGATGAAGCAATTTGATCCAATCTTTAGATAATCCATTTTCCTCTAGAGCCTGGTGCCAGCATTTTTCAAGAATCAAATTACTTTGTAAGGCTTCTTTTCCACCTTTAAGTAAAATCTTATTGTTTGCCTTAAATGCCAATACAGCAGCCTCAATGGTTACATCTGGTCTCGATTCATAAATAATCATTATAGTTCCAAAAGGAGCGGTTTTATTGGTGATTTTAAGTCCGCTGTCCAAGGTGAGATCAGATATTTCACTCCCAACAGGGTCTTCTTGTGCCTTAACTTCTCGTATCGCTTTAATCATGCCCTCAATTTTGGCATCGTTCACCACTAAACGGTCATATAGTGCCTGGTCATCACGGTTAAAAGCATCTAAATCTTTCTGATTGGCTTTTAAGATGTGTTCGCGCTCTTTATCAATAATCTGAATCATTGATTCCAAAACATTATTTTTTGTTTGTGTATCTAAAAGTTTCATGTGTGTTCTAATTTTTTTAATGAATAAATTTTGTGCCAATATCCTTATTGTCTATAATATCAACAATAACATTTTCACGTTTCCCATTAGCGATATACGTGGGAATATTTTTTCTTGCAGTGCCTTTGGCAATCTTTAATTTTGATGCCATACCACCGCGTCCTTCGCCCTCTTTTTTATTCGAGGCTTTAACGTATTTCTCAACATCTTCATCTACTTGCACCTCAGTAAGTTTTTCTGATCCTTCATCATCGGGGTGACCCGTAAAAAGTCCGTCAGTGTCTGAAAGGATGATTAAACGATCGGCATCGATCAACTCGGCGACTAAACTGGCCAACTCGTCATTATCGGAAAACATAGACATGGTTAAGGAAGTGGCATCATCTTCATTCGCAATAGGAATAATGCCCTGGCTTAACAGCCCTTCATAACAATTAATCATATTTTCACGATGCTTCCCAGGATCAAAATCACGTTTGGTTGCTAGAACTTGAGCACAATGGATTCCGTAATCATGGAAAATGGTGTAATAATGACGCATCATTCGTGGTTGCCCTACTGCGGAATATACCTGTCGGCGCGTTGATGGATCTTTGATCGTGGTTTCACCCAATACTTCCTTACCTGCAATGGCAGAACCTGATGAGACGAGCACCACCATAATATCACGTTCATATAACACAAAAATTTGGCGCACCAGTTCTTTTAATATGGGGCCTAAAATGCGATTGTTTTTATTAGTTAGTACGTTGGTACCCACTTTTACTACTACTCTATTCGTTTCCATATTATTTTTTTCCAAGTTCTACAGCTCTGTCAAATGCTGCATAAGCTGCGTCTTTTATAAGTTCTTTTATATTGTTATCCTCCATGGAGTCAATTGCTGCTTGGGTTGTTCCACCTTTGGAAGCGACTTTGTTGATCCAAGATTCTGGGGAAATATCATTCTGGTTAAATAATTCAATAGCCCCTTCAAACGTGTTGCTCACCAATACCTTAGAGTCATAATCTGAAAAGCCCATTTTTAATGCTGCCTCGAGCATGGATTGCATAAAATAAAATACATAAGCGGGACCGCTACCAGAAATACCTGTGCTGGCATCAATAAAGTTCTCAGTTTCAACGTGTATGGATGTGCCGGTGGTGTCCAACAAATTTCTAACCATAATAAGTTCTACTTTAGAGACTTCAGGCGAAGCGGTGTAAGAGGTCACTCCTTTACCAACTTGGGCTGGTAAATTAGGCATCGTTCTTACCACTTTTTTAATATTCAATTGTGTTTGAATGGTGTCCACTTTAACGCCAGCCATTAAACTCACAATAAGCTGTTGGTTATTGAGCATGGGTTTCATTTCTTCAAAAAGTGCTTCGGAGTGGTAAGGCTTGACTGCCACAAAAACGATATCCGATTTTGGTAAGCAATCGTCTAAGTTTTCAAAAACATCAAATGTGCCTTCTTCTCGTAACGATGCTATTTTTTTTGGGTCGGTATCATAAATTCTTAGTTTATGCTTGCTCAAAAGAGGTGAACTTGCCATGCCTTCTGCATAGGTTAACCCCATATTTCCTGCTCCAATTACTAATACTTTCATGTTTAATCTATTATATATGTTGGTTTATAAACTTTAAATTCAGTTTAAGTATTGCAAGGACTGTACGGGAGTGCCAATTTTCAATTCTTATTTGAAAATTTTAGAGATTGGCTAATGTTTGCAAGAATTTTTGAGGGTATGCTCAATATAGTGTAGAATTATTGCACAATTGACACTTCTTCCAAATAAATACTATTTTAGAGAGTGACAGCTTGTCGGGTTTTTGCAATTTTGTCTGAAAAATTGTTACTGTTCTATGCTTTTATTCAAATTGAAGGTGTTGAACTCTCCATGCAGAACATCACATTCGATTTTGAGCCCAAATCATTTTAGAAGGATAAACGTCAACAATTTTAGCGGATTAAATTGAAAGAAATGAACAGCGAAATTGGTAGCCGTTATGCTGTTTGTAAATGATAGCTTAGCGTATAATTAAGCTTCTACTTCAAAACACCAAACCCTTCAACTTTAAAAAATTGAAGGGTTTGGTGTGCAAATAAAGTGTGATTATTTCTTTTCAGCCAATCCACGGGTTAACCAACCGCGTCTACTTGCGGTGGCGATGGCATAAGGTGTGATCCAGAATAAACCGAAGGTATAAAGGATGCTATAAGAGTACGCCCAAAAAGCTTCGGACATATTGTAACGTTTGGAATAAAATACCACCGAAAAGGTTGAAAATATTAAAATACTAACCAAAGTGGAGGTTATGAATAATATAGGATGCATCAAGACAAAAAACAACATGAATATTACGAATGGGTAACTCATGATAATTTTGGACGATTGGCTTATAAATAATAAACGCGTTCCTAATTTGCTGTCTTTTCTAAAGTTGGTAAACACATATTTAGACATTTCAAGGTTCTCTCTCACATTGCTGCGTCCCCATCTAATAAACATTTTATAGAGACCACGGTATTGCTCTGGGACATTTGTATACGCCACTGCAGTGCGTTGAAACAACACATGTTTGCCTTGTTTCAAAATCATGTTGGTCATTGCTCGATCTTCACCAATATCTGACGGTTTACCCATAAAGGTTTGGTTGATCCATTCGGGCAGGCATTTATAAACAGCAGTGTTTCGGTAGGCTGCTAAAGCGCCAGGGGTGCACAGTACAGAGTTTAAGCTACTTTCCGCAGAACGTACAAATTCAAAACTCAAAACAAAACTCACATCCAGCATTCTGGGCAACAGTGCCTTTTTATTGTTTAACACCCTAATGTTGCCAGCTACAGCACCGCAATTTTCATTGTCTACAAATGGACTTACCAAATGTCTCAACGTGTCTGGCTTAACGATGGAGTCGCTATCGACAGTTACAAAAACGTCGCCTGTACCTAAATTGAAACCACGGTATAAGGCATGGCGTTTGCCTTTATTTTTGGGTTGTTGCAAGATTTCCAAGCGATTGCCTAATCGTTTCTTCGCTTCAATCATCCATTCCCAAGTGTCATCCAAGCTTCCATCGTCTATAGATAAAATCTGTATTTTATCTTCTGGGTAATCACTTTCAGCTAAACTGATTAAAGTATCATACACTTGTTTACTTTCATTATAAGCAGGAACAATGATGGTGCAGGTAGGTAATTTGTCGTTAGTGACGGATGCTACTGGTTTATATTTGAAATATTTATATAGCATAAACGAAAAAAACAAGGCTTTATAAATAAATAAACCGGTGGCCACCGCCATAAAACTAATCCCCCAAACTGAATTTAGGCGTTCGATATTAAATTGCTCAAAATCACTTTGAAGACTAAACACCAAAAACAGGGCGCCCACCATTAGTAAAAATGTGCTCAACAATACGGTAATGCCCCAAGGGGTCGTTATTTTAGTAGTTGACTTTCTTTCTCCTTTTGGATAAGCGTTCTCAATGGATGAATGTGTTTGAACTGATGCGCTCTTGGAAGCTATGTCGTTGGTCATGAATACGGTTTTTTGTTCGGTATACTAACATTTACGCTTGGGTTTAAGTTTTGGACTTTTATTAAGATTTATTTAGGAAAATTGACCCTAATTTTCAATTTTCGACCTAAACTTCCTAACGGAATCTTAGGTCCAAAAACAGCAACGCACTACAACTACTTTATTTAACAGAAAAATGTTAAATAATGACCTTTAAAAGCGTTTCAATTACGGTTTAACCTTACAAGTTAAACTGGGCGTGGGTTAGGGGGGCAGTATGATTTTTGGTGGTTATTTGGTATTGTATTTTGTATGCTTTAAATTTAATGTATAAAACTTAACGATGTTAAAACAACTCCTTGCTACCACGTTCATAATTCTTTTTGTTACAGCATGTAACAACGATGATGATGCTGGGGCCAACCAGCCCAACATTCCAATTTCAGAACTCATTGTAGGAGAGTGGCATCTGAATAGAAGATCAATTGGCGGTCAATTGGAGTCAGTTGAATTTTGTGAACTTGGGACTACAATTAGTTTTAATGAAAACAACCTTTTCAATGTCACGCTTTTTATTGGAGATGAATTAGAGGAGTGCCAATCGGCTAGTAACAGTGGAGTTTGGCAATATCTAGGCGAAGACATTGTAAGTATTCAGCTAAGTGGGCAAGAGACAACAGCAAATTATCGTGTGTCGTTTTCTAATGATCACAACACATTATTATTTGTTGAAGATTATGGAAATGAAAGACATGAGGAATATGTTAGATAAAGCCTGCACAATTGGAATTTTTTTAGTCTTATTACTGTTTTCCAATTCGGTTTTTGCCCAAGAAAACAGTTCATCTGTGCAAACAGAACAAATTTGGCGCATCACTATTCTTAATCCAAGCGTTGAATTGGAATTACCGGTTACAAAACAGACTGCACTCTCTACGAGTTTGGGCGTGGGTTATGGTGGCTCTTATCCTGATCTTTCCTTTCACGAGGAAAATGGACTGGCATATTTAATTTCGCCTTTTGTTGATGTTCAATACAAATGGTTTTACAATTTGAGTAAACGAATGGAAAAGGGCAGATCCATTTTAGGCAATAGTGGTAATTTTATTTCAGCACGGGTGCTGGCAAGAGGAACCACGATTAGTTCCAACTTTGATCGCACTTCCAATCTAGATGCTGCATTTGGACCGACATGGGGGATTCAACGTCTCTACGGTCACCTACATTTGCTATTTGACGTTGGCCCGGTCTATTACACCGATTTTAAGGGTAACGGGAACATTTTTCCCATTATGCTCCAGCTTAATCTTGGATTCGATTTGTAGTACAACTCCAACATTAATAGCACTTCAATTTCAAACTTTCAGGAATTCAATGCGGAAGGACATAAGTATTATACTTGTTTTCCACTGGACTGCGAATGGAACATGGATCTCTGATTTCAACTTGAACCAATAGAAAAGCCTCACAAATCTTAGAGACTTGTGAGGCTTTTTTTTAGTATTATGATAGTAAGTAAGATCTAATCGTCTTTTCTGTCCGTATCAGTTCTTGGCTTGCGACCATCACTGCGATTATCACGACTTCTATTGTCGCGAGCACCACGGTTATCACGTCCGCTACTTCTGTTATTATCTCTTGGAGGTCTTTCTACAAAGCCTTCAGGTTTTGGTAAAATCGCCTTACGGGAAACTTTTTCCTTTCTAGTACGCTTATCCAAACCAAAATACTTCACGTCAAAAACGTCGCCCATATTCACAACGTCAG
>Ga0209309_10001432_pt1 | contig 23999 bp, 20 predicted proteins | sample COGITO_mtgs_1204_2_FD_184807 | JGI IMG/M metagenome (GOLD analysis project Ga0209309, IMG submission 184807) | Pelagic marine microbial communities from North Sea - COGITO_mtgs_120412 (SPAdes) (version 2) | ecosystem: Environmental > Aquatic > Marine > Epipelagic ... | reverse complement strand
TGTTCTTTGCCCTGCGTTTCAGAGTATTGTTGGACTACTAAGCCCATTGACTCCTCTTCTACACCAATTCCGTTTTGGTACGTAAGTGCTGCTTGACTTGTTGTGGAGGCATAGACAGCATCTACGGCTTTTTGAAATTCGACTGAGTCAGAAGGATCCACTGCGATACTCTCGTACACTCCAGCACCCGTGTGGGTATCTCCGTCTTCTGATTTTACTGCACTGCTCCTTATCACAACAAAACCCATTGTATCTCCGTAATAGTCAGATTCAGTTAATCCAATGATATCTTTTCGCAGTTTTTCGATGGCACTATCGATAGAACTTGGGTCTACCAACCATGCCTCATACATCGCAACATCAACGGGTATAAACGGTGGTATCTTTACAGTAATTGTATTTGCTGTTGTTTCAAGTGCTTTGTTTATTAAGTCTGATCTCTTTTTAAAACACATCAAGCCAGCCGCCTTCGCTCCATACTGACTACGTAACTCCTCAAATTCTTCAGTGGAAATCATCTCCAAGTCACCCAGAACAATCCCTGCCTCCTCTACAGATTTACGCATTGGATATTCTGTTTCTAGATAATCATTGAGTCGACTGTCTAGTGGTTCGTCGTTAATATCTACAACAGCAGAGTGGTATGGTATATGCAAATCTTTAGTTTTAGGGTCAATATACTCATGAACCGCCTTGTAAGCAGTCCTGCCTTCGGGGAATAGTGGACTAGGCGCAACTTCAGTTGAAACTCTATAATTACCTTCTTTCAAAAATTCTAAGAGTAAGTCAAGGCCCTGATCTGAAGCTAGACTATCGAGACTCTCTGAAAGTAAGGTTATTTTCTGCTCTGTAAGTTTTCTATCCCTGATCCTGGTAGCCATCTCTAGACGACTTATTCCGATATTGTCCTCGGACCACGAATCTACCGCGTAAAGCACATCTGAAACTTCACTGTGCCACGGTTCATGACCTTCGTCAAAACTGCTTGCGGACATGAACTCATCTGGCAAGGCGTGAACTGCTGCGTAAAATGCGAGCCTACCCAAAGCCTGAGGCTCTGTGTGATCAATCCCGGGGAATTTTTCAACTAACTGCGGATAGCTCTCAACTGGTGACATAGATATCATTTGGTATATTTTTACAGCTTTACAGAGAAATATGCAAGCACGAGCAGATTAGTACTGTGTGGCACAAAAGGTTTGAACGTAGACATAATGGTGTCTTAGGTTCGAACCTTTTTGCCAGATACGAAATATGATGGTACACGGTAATCAACGAAGTTAGGACGTTATTCCTTACCAGCATTAAATCAAGCGTTGTTTAAAAGCTGACCACCTTGCTTGCCTATATAGTTTTAGGGTATCTATCTTTAAAATAGCCTTCGTGGTTAATTTTTTACTATAGTCAATATCGTATACTAAGATCATGGACTTAAAGAAACACCCTGTAGCCAGCAAGCTACTTCACAACTTTCTGTCGAGCCTTAAACGCGACTTAGCTGAAAATCTTATTGCTGTATATCTTTACGGCTCACTAGCAACTGGTGATTTTGTAGATGAATTAAGTGATATTGATTTGCTAATAGTAATGAAAAATAAAGTCAATCTAAAACAATTAAATTCACTGGCTGATCTACACCAAACATTCAATAGCGAGAATAATGATTGGAGCAAAAGAGTTGACGTTGCTTACTTATCTGAAGGTTCTATTAAAAATATCAAAGATAAACCGTATCAAACTATCGTAAGCGATGGACATGGCGGAATAGAGATTGTACATGCACCAGAATACTATCTAATCGACTGGTATAAAGTTCAGGAACAGTCCGTTACATTATTCGGTCCAGACGCAGGTAAATTAATGCCTCGTATCTCTATTGATGAATTCAAAGAAGTAGTTCGTTGTTACATGCTAGACTGGCCTGACAAAGCAGCTAAAGCCGATAAGCGAGGACTTCAGGCTTATATTGTAGTTACATTGTGCCGAAGCCTATACGCCTACAAATACGGCAAACACGTGTCGAAACGCATAGGGGCTAATTGGGTTGTTGATGAATTTCCTCAATGGAGCAGTTTAATTAGGCAGTCGTTGAAGTGGAGTAGAGATTCAGAAAATAGCGATGTGGTAGATACTAAAAATAAAGATGAAACAATACAGTTTATGAACTTTATGCTCAGCAGAATATAAGTTGCGTTAAATATTATGGTACACCGGAAGGGATTACCTTTGGTGCGACTACACTACATGCTCGAAGTAAACTTCTGCGCGTGACGCTTGTCTTCGTACCCCAGATCTATAAATTTTGTACCAAAATTTGGTCAGGAGTTCGGACCCATTCGAACATAGCCAATGAAAAAGACGACCAGAAGGTCGGCTCTTTCATTGGTACCGCCTACCTGACGTATTCCGAACAGAATATTACGAAGCTATCATACAGATATCTAAAGAATTGCGTATAGCCAAAGCTTACTTAGGAAGTGGAGTATCTAACTTAACTCTTGAAGCTATAATTTAAAAACGAAAAAACTAGTTGCCTATAAGCAGGTCGCTTACTAGGTTACGTGAGTAACTAGTAGGTGAACTCCTCGTAATGTAGCCTGTGACCGAAACCCATCTTCTCAGCTTGTGAGCGTAGATTAGTGAGCATGGCTGGAGGACCACATATAAATATTTCGCGGTCTGGTATATCTTTTATCTGACCAACTAGTGTCTCGAAGTTTATGAAGCCAAATGTCTTTTCATCGAGTACGGTGACGTTGAAGATATCGTTTCTCTCCTCTATCACTAGCAGTTCGTCAACACCATATGGAGAGCCTTCCGCGCAGGCATAGATCATTTCAATGTCTCCGCCCGCATTTCTTCTGGAGTGGCGGAGGCTTTTTGCGCCGCTAAGAAAAGGTGTTACACCGATTCCACCCGCTATCCATAATTGTTTTTTGTTAGCATTTAGCTGAAGTGCGAAACCACCATACGGGCCCTTGACCTGCACTGTAGCACCCTTCTTCATGTTAGCCAGTTCGTTTGTAAAGTCCCCTGTCTTACGGATTGCCAGTTTCAAGTTAGATGACCTTTTGGTCGAACTAATCGAGAATGGGTGATATCCGTGAGATTCAAGCTCATCAAACTGCACATACAAAAACTGTCCGGGTACAAAATTAAGGATCCTGTGTTTAGGGGCAAGCTCAAGCTCGACAATACCACCGGCGTAACTCTTCTTTTTTACAAGTTCATACTTATAGGGTCGATGGAACATATCTCCGAACAATGAATAGGTTAGAAAAGTAAATGAACCCAAAGCGGTTAAAGTTAACATATACCAGTACATGAAACTATTTGAAGCAAGAATGCTACTGGACATGAACGCGTGTACAGCACCGAGTATAAAAATAGCCCCCAGTGTTCGATGCACTTTAACGAAAGTTTCGTATTTAGCACGAGCAAAAACTGACCATAAAATTAAACCGATAAGTAAGTATAGGGAGATAGCTCCGAGCCAGACACCAAAATCAGATACCTTGAACCACAATGCTGCTGAGGCACCTAGACCACCCTCTAGCGATAAGAGGCTCAGAGATATTGGGTGTATAAGCAGAAGCAATAAACTGAATGTACCTAAAAACCTATGTGTAATATACATCTTGTCTAAGCCACCAAATAGCTTATCGTACCACTTGTAGCGACCACTAAGTATGAGTGAAAGTGCGAACATAGCCATGCCACCGAAGGCACCGATTTTTGCAAGACTAAGTGCAACTGCTCTCCATAACTCGGTATCGTTGAACTGATAGCCAACTAGCCAGCCAAACATTGGGATAAATGAGAGGATCAAAACAATCACTACCCCAGCGTTTAGATTTATCTTTTTATCTACGTCCAATCGACTAAACCCCTGTATCTCTATTAGTGAATCCGACATGTGCTACAACGTAGAAAACCACAGCTATGCCTGCGAGGACTACAAGATTAACAAGTTTGCCGTCACCGTTCAGTACATTAGCCATGTCCATATAGTAAAAAGGTGAAACATACTTGAGTGCCTCTAGATTATCGACAAGCTTTGAAACAATGTCTGCAAAATAGGTTGCCACTAGTAAGCCAGCACCAACACCCATGCCAATTCTAGCTTTACCTGTTAAAGATTGACCCGCAAGTGCCGCCATCGCGTAGACCATTCCAAGTAGAAATACTGCCAGCGATGCAACTGCAACACGTGCAAGGTTCACATCAAAGACAAATAATAACTTTCCAAGCACCACCCCCAGCCACGAGCTAAGTGCAATCAGTAAAAGTGTGAATTTAATTGCTGCCAACTTCTGGATAATAATCTTGGTTCGACTAATCGGGCTGGCAAGTAATAGCTCAAGCGTACCAGAATCTTCCTCTTTACCGATTGCCTTTGCACCAAACAGAATACCGGTAATCGCAACCGTAAATGGTAGGAACAGAGAATATAGCTCCACATTTAAAAATCCTGCTGGTGTAGCGGCGGCTGCGAGGTCGCCAATTACAGCGCTGATTTCAGGTGGGAATGACTTTGCAAGGTTACCTATTTCACCCGCAAATGACTGATGAAGCGCAGCAAACATGAGCGCGAATACAAACATACCAATTGAAGTAGCCAGTATACTTACTTTTCTACCCCACATTGATTTACTAAATATGGTATTAAACATCTTTGTTCTCCTCGCCCTTACTGTAGTAGTGCATAAATAAATCCTCTAGGTCTGTTTCCTGCTCATCTAAATCTACAGGCTTATGTTTTGCGAGTTCAGTTATAAATGCATCGACGCTTCCTGTGATGGTTGCTGTCAGATCTTTACCATCAACCTGAACTTCGGTTACATCTTTTAACGCAGAGAACTTAGCCTTATCTGGTACGGAATTGAAAGTCGCACGGAATCGACGGAGATTCAGTGATTTAGCATTTTTAATATCTTCAATGCCGATTAGCTTTCCTTCACGAATAAAGGCTGCTCGATCACAAATCTTTTGCACCTCAGTAAGGTCGTGTGATGAAACAAATATTGTTTTACCCTCAGCCTTCATCTCTAAGACCATGTCGTAAAAAACTTGCTTCATGAGTGGATCAAGTCCACTGGTTGGTTCATCAAGTACCAGTATTTTTGGCTTGTGCATAAATGCTTGAATCAAACCTATCTTTTGTACGTTACCCTTTGAGAGAGTGTGAATCGGTCTATGAAGATTTGCGTCAAGTCGCTTCACAAGTTCATCTACATACTCCCAGTCCGTCTTTTTGCCCAGACGCGTAAGAAACTTGAGAACATCAATGCCCTTCATATTTTCGTACAAGGCAATATCGCCCGCAAGATAGCCCATGTGGTTCTTCACCTCGACGCTGTCTTTTACACTATCTAAGCCGTAAATAGTAGCTGAGCCTGATGATGGCTTAATAAAGTTGAGAATTGTTCGTATGGTTGTACTCTTACCTGCTCCGTTCGGACCAAGAAAACCAAACACTTCACCTTCATGAAGCTCCATACTTATATCTTCTATGCCTCGGTACTTACCATATGTTTTTGTGAGATTACTTAATTGTAACGGTATTTGTTTTGTCATATTAATCCTTTATTGAGTCCATCATTTTTTTATGCAAAGTCACTAACTGCGAAAGTTCTTTTTCACTAAAATCATCAAGCAATGAATTTACGAGACTATATCTTTCTTGCAGTAGGGTGCGTAGGCACTTTTCACCCTTATCAGAAAGTAATACTGATACAACTCGCCTATCTGAAGATTTGTGCTTACGTTCTACTAACTGCTTCTTCTCAAGATTCTCAACTGTTTGAGTTATAGCACTACTAGTAACGCCAAGCTCCCTAGACAAATGACTTATACTGGCGTCTTCAACACCAAGTATAAAAAGTACCTCTGATTGATTAACTGATACGCCCGCAGACTCCAGTGACTTAAACCAGAGCGGCGCAATTGCCCGATCGAGATCTAGTACTGCTAAGTATGCTTGTTCTTTGTTTGTCTTCATAATCTTTAGCTACTAATTATATTAGACGCTTATGCTTAGTGAGTCAAGTTACTTTAAAATACACACATTGTTGACATATTTATATTAGTTGCTAATATAGTTAGTGAATAACTTAAATACGATCGGGGTCCTAGACATGAAAGATAATATACTCTCAAAACTATCTTGGAGTTTTGCAAGCAAGTACAGAATAACAATAATCATGTGGGCACTCTTGCTATTATTCGGGCTTCTCAGCTACACGACTTTTTTGAAGAAAGAAGGCTTTCCTCCAATTAACCTCCCGATTGGAGCTGTCCAAGGTACATACTTCGTTAACGACGCCCAGAAAGTTGACAGTGAAGTAACTCAACCGCTAGCTAAGGCTGTCGAGTCAGTCGACAGTGTGAAGTCATACGACGCCTCAAGTGGATCTAACTTCTATTCGTTATTAGTTACTTTCGAAGATGATGTAAGTTCTGAGGACGGAGCAAACCAAGTTCGTGCAGCAATAAAGGATCAAGTAAATTTACCTCAAGGGGTAGATAATAATGTAGCTTCGATTGATCCAGCTAAGTTTGGGAACAAGTATAATCTTCTACTCGCCGTTTATGACAAAGAGGATTCTAGCTACACAGCCTTAGCTGAAAAGGCGAATAAAGTAGCACCTCAGCTTGCGGATCTGAGCGAGGTAGAACTATCTGAAGCCGTACCTGTACTTGAAAGTGTAGTTGACCCTTCAACTGGAGAAAAAATTCAAAGACAAACCAGCATTAACAAAATAGCTATTACTGAAGATGGCACTACAAAATTTTATCCAGCAGTCAGTGTCGGTGTGTCAAAATCTGCTGATATAGACGACCTCCAGTTGTCCTCTGCGGTCACCGAAAAACTTGATGAGATTGATCTAGGTGAAGCTAGTACGCGAATTACTGCCGACTTTGCAACTACTATTGATAAACAGATTGGTTCACTGCAAAGCAGCCTTATTGGTGGATTGATTGCCGTAGTTATCGTAGCTCTACTACTAATCAGTTGGCGAGCAGCGCTCGTTATTGCACTTTTTATCCCAACAGTATTAGCAGCAACCTTTGGTGGGCTATATATGCTTGGGATCACACTTAACACAATCACTTTATTTGCTGTCATTTTGACACTCGGACTTTTTGTAGATGACGCCACGATTATAGTCGAGGCAATTGACTCACATCGAAAGGACGGTAAAAATCATAAAGAGATTATAAAACGGGCTATAAAACGTGTGGGTATAGCCTCACTGGCTGGCACCCTAACTACTCTACTAGTATTTGCTCCGATGTTGTTTATAAGTGGTATCTTAGGTAGCTTCATTAAGCTGCTACCTATAACGGTTATCCTTGCGCTGAGTCTTTCATTCTTGATTTCAATCATTCTAGTGCCCTTCTTGACTAGACCCTTGGTACTGAGTGGCAAGAAAAAGAAAAGCATACTAGACAGGCTCAGTATCCTCGTGCCCGTTGAAGAATACTTAAGTAGTCAGCTCGCGAAGCTTCCACTTATCAATAAGAATAACAAGAAAAAAGGACGTGTGGTTACGACTGCTATGGTGAGCCTAAGTATCTTGGCGGTTATTGGAGCAGGCTTATTTGCAACCCGATTACCACTCGACATATTTCCACAAAGTAAGGACAGTGACATATTACAAGCAAGTGTTGAATTTGCACCCGGAACAGATATTGTATCTGCCGAAGCGATAACAGACAAAATTGATAAAAATATACAGTCAACTCTAGGTGACGAGCTGACCTACGTTACTTACGTAACTGCAAATGAGCGAACTGCAAATATTGAAATAGGTCTCACGCCATTTGGGGAACGTGATCCAACAAGCGTAGAGCTGGTTGAGGAGCTTAAAAACACACCACTGGAGATAGACGGTTCTGTTATTAAATATGGTCAACAAGACGCTGGGCCTCCGGCTGAAGACTTTCCGTTCCAAATGCGTGTCTATGCAAACAGCCCCGAAGTACTCAAGAAGGGTGCAAGCACAATTGAGGCTTTTATCGCAAAACAAAAACTTGAACTTACAGGAAAGCAGGTAAAGGTTCAGGAAACAAAAACAGATGAGAAAGGTATGATTAGTCGTACTGAAGCAGGTCAATTTACCACTATCTCAGCACAGTTTGATAACAGTGATGTTACCTCACCCGCCGTCACAGAACTCGAAAGACTGGTAGCGGAAGAGTTCGATGAAGATAAGCTGAAATCACTATCCCTCAGCAGTAGTGCACTTGATTTTGACGTTAGCCAAGAAAGTGAAAATGCAGATAGCTTTGCCTCCATTGGTATGGGTCTCGTGATAGCACTCGCAGCCATGTACTTACTTCTTGTACTACTCTTTAACTCGTTCTCACAACCACTGCTGATATTCACCGCTATACCATTCAGTTTATTCGGTGTATTCTTCGGACTAACCGTGACGAGCAATTCACTGAGCTTCTTCGTAATGCTTGGGCTACTTGGACTGATAGGGATAGTTGTCAACAACACTATCTTGCTGACTGAATACGCCAATCAAGAACGTGAACTGGGAGCTGATAGGTGGACTGCAATATCAAATGCCGTGAAAGACCGCTTCCGACCACTGATAACGACTACGGTTACAACTGTATTTGCACTACTGCCCCTTGCTCTGAGCGACCCATTCTGGCAGTCACTAGCCTACACACTTATATTCGGTATGATATCGAGCACTCTATTGATTGTGCTGAGCTTCCCCTACTACTACCTCTTCGTTGAATGTATTCGCGAATGGAAAAATAATAAGTTTCCAAGCCTCACTTAAATAATAAATTACTCGTTAAAGGAGTTATCATGAACGCAAATAGAGAACAAAAAGTCAGAGAACTATATGAGAGTTGGACTCGTGCAGAAATGTCATTTCGAATGAAGATGATGCCAGAGTTAAAAGGTATAGACTTCGGTGTCCCCCAGCTTGAGATACTCTTTGCTCTAAACTATAGCAAAGAGCAAAGAGCTTCAGTAAAAGAACTGGTGAACTTGACTAAGAAGTCTAGCAGTGCGATTACGCAACTAACCGAAGGCTTAGAAAAAGAAGGTTATGTTGAGCGAAGACACTCCACTGGTGATAGGCGTGTGGTATTTGTTCACCTAAAGGAGGAGGGCGAAGAAAAATTTGCAGTTTTTTATAGCAGCTTGATTGAATCAATCGGCAAGATGACCCAATCTCTAACCGATAACGAGATTGAAGAGTACATACGAATAAATAACAAACTAACCAAGCAGATTTAGGCAACACTATGATAAATCAGATGAGAAAGTTTTCAACCGGATTGATTGTGAATGCACTTGTCGGAGTACTTGTGGGTATCGCCCTTCTAGCATGGACTGATATCTCGCTGAACCTTATAAGTAGTTTCTACGGACTATATCTACTATTCGAAGGACTAAGTGGTATCTTAAATTTAGATTCACGGGCAGGGATTACCAGTAGGCCGTTTGGGGTGCTGTTAATTCTTACTGGGGTTTTTATGATCGTTCAACCCGGAGTTGTATCGGCAGGGTTAGTCTTGCTACTAATAGCTATCCACGTGAGTTTACTAGCTGTAGCAAGCTTTATCGGTGGATTCACGCTACTTAAGATGTCAAGATGGGGTCTAGGTTTTATAGCACTAGGGTTACTACAGACCGCATTTGTGTTAAGTGCAGTATTCAATACCGAGCAGACAATTAACGCTCTTCTTGCATTCATAGCAATAGTTCTAATCTGTGGATCACTGCTTCAGTTTCTTTTCGGTTTGTTAACGCGCGTTGCTAGCAAAGATATTGAATTTGCAACAAGTGGGAGCAACATTATTGACATAGAGCAAATCAAGTAACGAGACTAGGAGATGATTACTTCAAATGTCACATTGGTTTAAAAGAAAGAAGTATGGCTACGGGTGGAATCCGTCGTCACTTAAAGGCTGGTTAGTGCTAGCTTTATACTCAACAATCCAAATCTTTGCTGCAATAATTTTACTGTCAGATAAACCAACCAGCTTTTATGAAGTATCGGTAATCATTTACGCTGGATTTTTTCTAGTCACAACACTGGTCTTGCTAGCCACTATCCGTAGAAAAGGTCCTCGCGCTATATGGCAGTGGGGCGAGAGTAAAATTAAAAAACCGAAAGATGGTTCTGTTTAGCGCAGACTGTTGGAGTGAACATTGATATGGTGACAAAAAATCCGAAATTAACTACCCAGAAAAATAACTCCCTCTTTGACAAATGGAGTCTTGTGCATATGTCTGTGTGTGTTGTATTAACAATACTCTTGGGACCTATATTTGCTCTTATAATTTCTTGGCTTTGGGGAACCTCTAGAGATTTTTATTATCTCGCCAATGTTAGGAAAAATTGGAATATTATTTGGTCATGAGACTTGGAAGAATGTGCTGTCTGACTTGGTGGTAGACACTTTTGGAGTCGGATTAGGTTTAATAATTTTATTCATCACTTAAGCATAAGAGATATGGTACACCGGAAGGGATTCGAACCCCTGACCCTCTGTTCCGAAGACAGATGCTCTATCCAGCTGAGCTACCGGTGCTCGTCATGAGGAACTACAAGTTTCGTTTATGTCGTAAACGACAAAATACTGCACTCTTCGTTGTCATTCCTCTCAGTTTTTTAAACAGGTCGCTGCCTTGGTTTAAAAAACTGCTTTGAGACATAGTGAATTATAACAGATGTGACTGGTCTATCCTAGGGTTATATGGTTTATACTTATGGCTATGCATATACAGAAGAACGTCGACCTAAAAAAATACTCATCGTTTCATAGCGGCGGTAAGGCACAGGAACTTATTGAGTGTACGTCTGCAGATGATACCGTCGAGGCACTTGCGGCCTTCTCCGAGAAGCCAATTACTAACCTTGGTTTTGGTACGAACGTGCTTATCTCTGACAGTGGCATTGATGGCGTCACGCTATTACACCATCATGGTGACATCCAGATAACTGACGGGCTGGTAGTGGCTGAGGCTGGCGTATGGTGGGATGACTTGGTGACGCGAGCACTCGACGCTAAGCTGTGGGGGGTCGAGCTCATGAGCGGCATACCGAGTAGCGTTGGTGGCGCTATTATGGGAAACATTGCCGCCTACGGCCAACAGATTAGTGACACCCTGGATTGGGTTGATATAATTACGACACAATCGCAAAAAATAGAGCGGGTCCCTGCTCGCGACCTATCATACGGCTACCGATACTGCTCACTGCAAGCACGTAGAGACATCACCATACTCCGCGCCGCCTTTAAGCTGTCCGCCAAACCAACGCAAGATCTAGAGTACAGCTCTGCCCTACGCATTGCTGATGAGTATGATCTTGATACGCATAAGCTTGTCGATAGACGTCAGATTATTCTTGAAGCTCGCAAGCGTGCTGGCTCGCTCTACGACCCTAAAATCAAAAAGAACGCATACACTGCGGGCTCGTTCTTCAAGAATCCAACCGTATCATCTGATATCGCCCAGCACGTTATGACATTTGACGAATCAGGTAAGACGGCCGAGGCCTTAATGCAGCAAAACAAAATTCACGGTGGAGACAGTTTTCGTGTATCGGCAGCGCATGTACTACTTGCAGCAGGTTTTAAACGTGGTCAAACTTGGGGCAATGTTCGCCTGCACCCGGAGCACATTCTTAAAATTGAAAACCACGGTAACGCCTCTAGCCAAGAGATCTATAACGTAGCACAAAATCTCATGTCGACCGTTAAAGACAAGCTTAATATTGTACTCGAGCCCGAAGTCCAGTTCATCGGTGTATTTACGTAGTGATACAATAGCTCTATGTCTGATAACATCCAACTTTTGATTTACGCTATCCCCGCCCTCGTTATTGCCATATCCCTGCATGAGATGATGCACAGCGTTATGGGATACTGGCTCGGTGATACGACGGCCATGGATCACGGTCGCATTAGCATCAACCCACTGCGACACATTGATCCTGTTACAACTGTGGCGCTCCCGCTCATGCTGATATTGATCGGTTTACCTCCATTTGCTGCTGCGAAACCAGTGCCGATAAACATGCATCGTTTGAAGTTTGAGGAATTTGGCATGGCGCTGGTTGGACTTGCCGGACCACTGACTAACTTACTGCTCGCTATTATTGCCGGAGTTGCACTAAAGTTTACGGGACTTGATGGCTGGCTTGGTCAATTCTTGCTCATCAACATATCAATCAATACTGGATTATTTGTGTTTAACCTTATACCGTTTCCTCCGCTTGACGGATCACGTGTGCTATATGCCTTGGCACCAGAGTTTGTACAAAGAGGTATGATGCAGATTGAGCGACTTGGATTTAGTGCAATTATATTCTTTATGTTTGTAATATTCCCTTTTATTGGTCCGGCCATAATACGCGTACAAGAGACGTTACTACGCGTCATTCTGACATAGATAATGCTGTAGTATTTACAAAACCTCTCGTTTGATCATGACGATTATGTTTGAATGGGAGTAATACCACAGAATATAGAAATATAAAATGACAGCGATCGACTATTCAATTAATGCGGAACGACTACCTAAGATTGAGGCAGAAACTGATCTTGCACTCGCACGTAAGGTGCATGTTGCACATGCATTTAATAGAGTTGGCGTGGTACGTGACATGATACTTGATCCCAGCATCGATACACCTATACACAGCACGATCGAACTTGCACCGAACTGGTGGGAGGCTACTCGTATATACGCCAATCTATCGGCTGAGGTTATTGTAAGTGCAGTAGACCTACATGATGAAGACCCTGTAAGGATGCTCTTTGCCGAAGATAGAGCCAGAGTTGAAGAGATGAAACGATCCGCTAAAGAGGCGTCGCTAAGACTACGTGCAAGAACCCTGCGCAAAACTGCTCGCATAGTCGGGTCTCAAGCTATCAGTACGGCAATATCTCCAAGTGCTCTGGTAAGAGCTATAAGAACACGGGATCTTCTAGCTTTTAAGACCGAGCAAGAGTTGCTCGATACTGGATTAGCGCCCCGTCACTAAAGGGTACGTTACCTCCTCCATATTAGCTGTCACTCGGAAGTGGAAATTGTAGACAAAACTCATTTACCTCATCCCGTAGTCGCGTTAATTTTGCTGAGTCATCGCGATTGACAATTGCCTGCTTCATCCACTGGGCTACGCGCTGCATATCGGATTGCTTCATACCCCTCGTTGTCATCGCTGGAGTACCAAGTCTAATCCCGCTCGGTCTAAACGGAGGAAGTGTGTCGTTAGGAATCGCATTTTTGTTAAGTGTCAAACCTATGAGGTCAAGCGTCTTCTCAGCCTCGCTGCCGTCCAAGTTGAATGAGCTTTGTACGTCAGCCAGTATTAAATGATTGTCAGTACCATTTGTAACCAGATTAAAGCCTTCGTTCATTAAGGCCTCGGCCAGCACTTTGGCATTATCTATTACTTGTTGAGCATACACCTTGAACTCAGGTTGTAGTGCCTCACCAAATGCAACCGCCTTCGCCAACACATTGTTCATATGTGGACCACCTTGATATCCCGGGAAGACACTTCTGTCAATTATGGTTGGTAGGTTCTCTAGAGTTTTTTCCGGCGCTCTAAGTGGGTTGCCGACAACTCCTTTTGTTAAAATCATTCCGCCGCGCGGTCCGCGCAACGTCTTGTGCGTTGTCGTGGTCATGAGGTGAAACCCGTAGTCAAAAGGATTCTTAGCTACACCCCCAGCAATTAACCCTGCAATGTGAGCTACGTCAGCCATAGCCATAGCATCAACTTCATTAGCAATATCTGCAAACTTTTGATAATCAAGCTCACGTGGGTAAGCTGAGAAGCCCGCTAAGATTATCTTCGGCTTATACTTGAGAGCCATCTCGCGGAGCTCATCATAATCTATCTCGCCCGTATTGATGTCTTTTATACCGTAGCGAACAAAATTGAATATTTTACCGGCAGCAGTAACTGGATGGCCGTGCGTCAGGTGTCCACCATGATCAAGTCGCATGCCAAGGATCGTATCGCCTGGGTCAAGCCATGCGTGGTAGACCGCCATATTAGCTGGAGCACCAGAGTGCGGCTGCACATTTGCATGATCAGCGCTAAACAACTGCTTTGCGCGATCGATTGCGATCTGTTCAACTTGGTCTGTGTTCTCTTGTCCACCGTAATAACGCTTTCCCGGGAAACCCTCAGAATATTTATTTGTAAAGACTGAGCCAAGCGCCGTAAGCACATCTTTACTGACGTAGTTTTCAGACGGTATCAGCTCTATGCCTTCGCGTTGGCGTTGCTCCTCTTGATCGATCAAATCTTGTAGTTGTGCGTCGTTTAGTGCCATTATTACCCCGATCTTTTATCTCTCTATCATACGCTAGAGCGGTTATTATCACCAGCATACACAAGCGTCTATATCACATGTGATATACTCGTTTTATGCAAGAATACCGTGAAAAAATTGGACACTTAGTCGCCCGTATCCGGACCCAGCGCGGTCTCACACAAAAAGAGTTAGCTGAAAAATTAGATACCTCGCAAAGTGCGATTAACCGTATCGAATCTGGCAAACAAAATGTCACACTCGAGATGGTAGCCCGACTGAGCGACGTACTCGACAAAGAGATTATTAGTCTTGGTAGTGAGTCGGTAAGTCTTAGAGTAGAGGGCGGCCATAAACTCAAAGGATCAATAGACGTTAAAGTCAGCAAAAATGCTGCGGTCGGCTTACTGTGTGCAGCTTTACTCAACAAAGGTACGACGACACTCAGGAGAGTACCCAAAATCGAGGAGGTCTATCGCCTTATTGAGGTACTAGCCAGCATTGGAGTCAAAGTAGACTGGCTTGAGAACGGCGACCTCTTTATTGATCCACCAGCACGATTACGACTTGATAAAATTGATATCAAAGCAGCCAAACGAACCCGTAGTATTATTATGTACCTCGGGCCACTCATGCATGGCTATAAATCATTCAGACTACCCTATGCTGGTGGTTGTAAGCTTGGTAAGCGTACCGTTGCGCCACATCTATATGCGTTAGAAGAGTTTGGTGTTTCGGTTGAGACAAAAAATAATTTTTACCAGGTTTCTGTGTCCAAAAAAACACCGAGTGAGGTGACTTTGTATGAGATGGGAGAGACTGTCAGCGAGAACGTCTTGATGGCAGCCGCACTCAACACAGACACAACGATAATTCACAATATTAGTAGCAACTATATGGTGCAGGACATGTGTTACTTTTTGCAAGAATGCGGCGTTACTATTGACGGGGTCGGCACAAACACACTGACTGTCACAGGAGTTTCTGAGATTGACCAAGATATCACCTACGCACCAGCCGAGGATCCAATAGAGGCTTTTAGTTTTATTGCCGCCGCTATCACGACAAACTCTAAGATAACTGTCAAACGTTGCTCGATTGAATTTTTACGAGTTGAGCTACTTAGACTCGAGAAGATGGGGTGTCAATTTAAGATCACACAACCGTACAAAGCCGAAAACGGTAAAACTGACCTTGTCGACATAACCACGCTTGAGACTGAAAAATTAAAGGCTCCTGAAGATAAGATTCACGCCTTAACCCACCCAGGCATCAACATGGACAACCTGCCGTTCTTTGCACCAATCGCTGCTCGTGCGCGTGGCACAACGCTCATACACGACTGGAGTTACGAGGATCGCGCGCTCTATTTAACTGAGCTAAGGAAACTCGGCGTCGATGTAAAATTAGCTGATCCACATCGCATCTATATTACTGGGCCAAGTAAGTTTGAGGCGGCCGATATTAATTGTCCCCCTGCGCTCCGTCCTGCAGTAATCATCCTGATAACTATGCTTGCTGCGCCAGGCACTAGTATCCTACGTAACATCTACTCAATCTCACGTGGCTACGAAGACTTTGCCAACCGCCTTAACTCTCTCGGGGCTAAAATAGTCACACATAATAACTAGCCTAACTAGGCCTTCGACAACACGACAACTGAGACACCCGACTAGCTGAGGTAGCAGACTACTGAATAGTGAACTGCTTGACCACTTTTATAGTATTGCCACTACTGTCGACTACTTCAATCTCAATGTCATATGTGCCGGGTGTAAAGTCATCTGGATACCTGTTCAATGATACAGATCGTGTTACATTTTTCCCCCATGTACCATCATTATCCGTATAGAATCCAAAGTTATCTGCACTAATTCGTGTTACGCCCTGGTTGTCAGAAGCTTCAACTATAAGTCTGCGACCATCTTGGGTTACTCGTTCAATTTTTGGAGGGGTAAAATCTCGATCTGACTTCTCGACACCAAACACGTAGTTAATAATCTTTTTATCTGATAAACCGCTGTTGGAATGATCGATTCGCGTTAGGCCAGGGCAGTAATCCTTGGCGTCTGTACCGCCATACGATTGACCTCTATAAACCTGTCCGCCGTACGACTCAAGTTCAATCGGCTGACTGTCACCGAGATAATTTGAGATATTAAATTCAAAACTATCAGGATTTTTACACTTAAGCGTTTGCAAAGCATCTATGTAAAAACCGCCAGTAAAACCTACATTTACACCGTCTCTAACTGTTGCTATCTTCTGACGTACAATATCATATGTACGGTTATTGTCTGTGATACTTATTAGCTGCCAGACGCCTGGATGATTTGGTTTATCTACCTCGATTTGATATGTAATCTTGTAAGACCCACTTTTATTTCCAGTGAATGGCATAATTATAGTTTCAGCCGTACCAGAGTCCGGTCTATTGTCTGCGTTCAAATCAGCAGTTTCGCACTTAGTATCCTGATATGTACAATAGACTTCGATCAAAACATCACTTTGCGAAACTTTTAACTTAAGTTCTGCACTAATGAAGCCGTTTATACTCGGCTCTACGTACTGCCCGTTTTGAAGCCTCTCCTCATAGTCTTGTCTTAGAGATATGACACCACCGTTTTGTTTTGGAACACTGGTTGTATTGACTACATATTCAACCTTTTGATAATTTGGATCATTGCTGTTAACTTTATTATCAAACTGTGTCGCCAGTCGCTCTGTCGTGTATTCGGGATCATTTGTGTAGTACCCTACTACGTCAAACACAAAGTGGGTATTGCCCCTACTATTCCAAATTTTAAAACCGTTACCGTTTACCGGGATTATCAACTCATTAGCGATACCCTGGCCTTTGTAGAAGTTAAGTTGTGAAGTTTTTGGCATTGGTTCACCATTAGGCCAGATTCTAGCAAAACCTGTAGCACTCGGTGAGACTGCTGTTACGTTAACGACAACCGCCTTGGCGTCGGATGGCAGCTTGGCTACCGATTGGACTGGAACAGAGCGCTGTTGTCCACCCCGCAGCGCACCACCAGAACTTCTGCTGTCATAAGCCCTGGTTGAGGAGATTGTGACTAACTCACCGTCGTTGCCAAGCAATGCAACAGTAGCAAATGATCGGTATACCAAAAAACCGCCGACTAAAGCGACGGTGACAACAATCGGTAAACTACGCTTCCAATTAAACTTCTCAAGGGTGCTTAAGCCACCGGATCCTGCAGTGAACTTACCGTTATTATCGCGTTTTTGATCTTTACCCAGCTTGTACTTACTGAACGGGTTGATTTTTTGTATGTCAATTTTCATGTTTTTCTCAGCTTTTTTGTTTATTTTATGTAGATAGTGAAGACTATAACGCTAATGTTTGACCATGTCAATCTCGACGAGATGAAGAAGGTTATCATACTTAGCACCGTGCCACTGTACCCGACACCAGAATACACGCGCTCACGTGGGTATAAAGATTTCGCAAACCGCCTCAACTCTCTTGGCGCCAATATCGAATCTACTGGACACTAACAAGTGCGACAAAACGTTGTTAAAACTTGAAGCTAAAAGCATCACAGCAGTACAAGTCTCGACTGAAACAAGATGTTTAGTACTAGCTACTTTGATTAAGGCTCTATCTCAGCTTGCAAGTCGTCGAATATAGAGCCGAGTTAATCCTTGCTTGTTTGTAACCAGAAGGACATGGGAAACTTCTAAATTTTCTTGATCCATCTCCACGTCTGTTTTTGCAGAAGTATTGTCTAACTGTGTATGAAGTTGCCCCTCTGCCAAGTCTGGCAGACGTTGTTGCTGTAAGGTTTGGGTAACCAGACGCACACCTTGGTGTCCCCGAGGGACTTTTGTAGTTAGACTTACATCCATTACCCCTAACGCTATACCCATCAACACAAACCACTGGTCTTGCGGGCGTAGGTCCAGGGTTAGGGCTCGGTGCTGGGGAGGGCTGAGCTCCGGAACCACCACCGCTACTGGGTCGTTGAGCATCGCGTCTACGCTTAGCCTCGGCAGCTCTTTTTGCATCAGCAGCTCTCTGGGCCGCGATACGTCGTTGCTCGGCCTCGTACTTACGCTCTGCTACTTTGTAGCTATTGTCTATACTACTGATCTCCCTCTTAATTTCAGTTGCCTTGTTTTTGGTTAGTGCTGCAAGCCAGGCAGAAACATCACGATTCTTTCTAACATTATCGCTCGCCAAGTCCGGAGAATGTTTCGAGACTTTTTTAGCATCTTCGTAGTATTTATTAGCTTTTTCGTAAGCTTTTCTGGCAGCGCCAGAACCAAAGGCCACTGCATTGTAGCGGCTCTCGACGGCTTTTCTCTGATTAGATATGGTGTTTAAACTAGATCGGCCCGGCCTAGAAATGCTGGCCTCGCGACGAGCTGCCGCGGAGTAGCTCTTAGCTTCAGCGCCTTTTCTCTCGGAATCTTTGTAAATCTTGCCGATGCTGTCCGCGAGCTTTTTTGTCTCATTCTCGCGAATTTTTTGATAAAACTCAGCGACCGGTTTTATTTTGACGCCTAGGTTTGCCCTGACGTAAGCTATGAATTCTGCCCTGTTTTTATTGATCGCCTCTGGGGCTTTAGCTAGTTGTGCCAGCGCGCTAGCACGGGTTACCCTGTTGGTGTCGAGCGCTTTTACAAAATTGTTATCCGCTGGTAGCACGAAAGAATCACCTCTTTTTAAGGTCTGTCTGAAAATTTGCTGAACAAACTCTCGGTTATCAAGACTATACATCTTAGTTTGTGCATCTTTCTCAGATATTTTTGCTAATCCAGCGAAAAACTTGATGATGGTATTTTGTTTGCTGACTCTCTCGCCAACATTTTTAGCGGTATTGAGATTTTTTAGCCAGACATTATTATCGCCACCGTCCATAGATTTACCCAAGATACTTGTGTAGGCCTTCTCGACAAACGCTTTATTGCTCTGTCCTGCCCATTTATGTTCTGGAGAGCCGATCATCAACTGAGCGACTGAAGTTGATGTTGACCTGTCGCCAGCCAGTTTTTGTGTTCCGGTTTCAAACATTGTCCTAGGCTGTCGACCAAACGCTCCAGCTTGCATTCTATACACTAAAGCTTCGGCACTCTTATCTTGGCAAGGGGTTGGCTCAGTTCCACCACCAGGCAACTGTTTGATTGTAACGCCGCCACAATTGGACACGCTATATTGGTAATCTGGAGGGCTTACACCTGCGAACGATCGATAAACTAAAAACCCTCCGACTAGCGCAACGACTACTACAATAGGTGCGCTGCGCTTCCAATTAAATTTTTGCAGCTTACTAAGTCCACCCGATCCAGCAGTGAACTTACCCTTTTGATCTCTTTTTTGATCGCTATCTTTATTTTTACGGAGTAGATTTAACTTCAACTTACGTAGACTTATTTTTTTGTTGATTTTCATTTTGTTTTTATCTTTTTAACCGAGTTTTATTTTAGTTTATATATACCTTGACTATAGTACTTATGTTTTAAGCTTGTCAAGTACTTGTATGTAAACTATGCGTACCCTTGTGCTAATCTTCTACAACTCGATGTGACGGAATCCTTTTATCATAACCACGATTGCCAATAATGCTCCGTATATATACGCGTTACTAGCCACTACTTTTGCCATAGATCCAACTGAAGCGTCTGTTATCACATTACCGGTAGCGGTAACAAGATTTGGCGTTAACTTTGCAAAGATGACTGCTAACAAATAAACTACCAACAAAGCGAGGATCCCTTTGATAATTAATTTTGCAGCAAAACTACCGTGCCAACCCTGTTTGCTTTGTTGAAAGTTTACAAAATTCTCAGCTGCAGTGTGATTATGTACAGTAGTTTTAGACACACTCACAAACCATGAAATAACAAGTATGATAGCCGCTAATACACCCCAGAAGAGAAAATCTGACACGCGGTTGAACAAATCTGAAACACTATTATCAAACAGCAGCCGAGCAACAAACTGATTTTGTATATCAAAATAACCTACCTGCTGCTCAACAAGAAACTGATTTGAGTACTGCGAAACAAAAAAATATATTGTCAGGGCGATAGGGATAAACAGAAGCAGTACAGCAACCCATAGTTTTGGAACAAAGATTTTTTGAATATTCTTCATAGCTAATGATCTATTTTACCGTATTAATGGTAGCACAAGCGTATTACTTGAGACTAGGCTTTGGAACCTGTACGTTTCCGTCTATCACCTCACCAAGTGGTTTGGCAAAATAGACCTCTCGCCCGTCTGATTCCCCCTTAAACGTACAGGTATACAATGTCATGTGTGGATCTTCGTTATCGGCAAGCGGAGCTTCGATTTCAACCTGATCTGGTTTTACCTCCGTGTGCTTGGTAATCTCATATCCGTATCGCTTACCAGCACTATCTACAATAATCTGATCGCCCACCTCCAACTTGTTGATATGATAAAAGGGAGACTTCTGACGTGTTTTACCGGGAGTGACACCAAGACTAAAACGATGAGCACTGACAATGAAGTTACCTCCCTCTACCGGATCTCCTCGCTCGGGGTAACGATGCCACGCGCCTTGATCTAGTACTTCAGCTCCACCAGTAAGCAGCTCGACGTTAACGCCAATTTTGGGTATATATATGCGATCCTCTTTTGGTCCCGGTAGTGCGGCAATGTCAATCTTCTCTATTGGATACAACACTGGTACATTAGGCGTAAGTACGAGCACGAGTAAATATAATCCAGAAGCAAATAATATAACTGCGACAAGTGTAATCGAGCGGCTGATCCACTTGTTTTGGGTTAGTCTGCCACCATGCTTTTTATGTTTAAAACGCATTATTTTACTATAGCAGATCGTGTTAGAATATAGATACAATCATTGACTAATTACAGGAGAATACATGACAAAAGCAATTGATTTCTACCAAAAAATTCGTGACGGAAAATACGACAAATACCACCTTACTGCAAAACAAGTTAAAGAACTCGGTGACAAGATCGGTGTCGACTGGACTGTCGTAGATTTCGGCGAGTTTATGCAGGGAGTAAAAGAGGAGCTCGAGCATGGCTGCGAGTTTGCTATTGCACCTGATGCTAATCAAACTAACGTAACGAGCGATGATCTAGAGTCTACAGCCAAAATAGCACTGGCCCATCTATACGAGGTGACAGATTATTACACTCGTCTTGAGCAGCTCGAGGATGAGGGTGACGCTCACTGGGAGAATAACGACCCTAAGGCGTGGATTCAAGAGAACTATGCTGCCAACAAAGATGTTCTCGAAGAGATTGGCCTCGCAGCCTAGCAAATTCTGTCGCTAATCTGTAAAATAAGGTATACTACCTCGGTAGTTACCTTCATGCGGGTGTCGTACAGTGGTTAGTATATAAGTTTTCCAAACTTAGGAGGAGAGTTCGATTCTCTCCACCCGCACCACAAGACTCATAGGCCTCGGTAGCTCAGGGGATTAGAGCAGCGGGCTTCTATCCCGCGTGTCGCAGGTTCGATTCCTGCCCGAGGTACCATGTTCTGTAAGTTATCGTAGATAGTTTTTAGAACATGGTTGCTCGCGTTAGCGAGTGAGAACCGTAAGGTTCGAAGACAACGAACACGCGCAGAAGCTCGCTTCGAGCATGTGAGGAAGACGCACGTAGTATTCCTGCCCGAGGTACCAATGAATATTTAGTATCCAGCCATCACTTCTGCTAGTGATTTTTTATTGTTCGGCAACCCCCGATCTTGAAGCCGTCTCTAGTGACGCTTCAAGATCAGGCACGTCAAGCTGTATAACCGTACCTGGACCTGCATCACCCGACAAGACTTGTTTAGCAACAATATTCTCTACAGAACGCTGCGTTATACGGCGAAGCGGACGGGCACCAAGTCGAGGATCATAACCCTTTTGTGCAAGATACTCCTTAGCTGCTTGCGTGAGGGAGACAGAAACTTTTTGCTGAGCAAGTGTTTTATTGATGCTGGCAATAATAAGATCGACTACTTTCGTAAGTTCGACTACAGTCAGTGGCCTAAACAAAACAATCTCATCAAAACGGTTGATAAATTCTGGGCGAAACACATTTGCGCTGATAAGATCGTTGATAAATTCCTCCTCAAAGTCCTCGAGCTGTTCACCGTTATCAATATGCGCACGAATCTTCTCAGCTCCCGCATTGCTGGTGGCAATTATGATCGCATCGCGAAAACTTACTTGTTTATTATCGGTATCCCTGAGCATGCCCTCGTCCAACATTTGCAGCAGAACATTCAGTACATTTGGGTGTGCCTTTTCTATCTCATCAAGCAAAACTACAGAGAATGGCTGCTTAGAAATTTGCGCACTAAGACTTTGTGGATTCTCAGCAGGTGCCGCCAAAAGTCTTGATACATCATTAGCCTGGGAGTATTCATTCAGATCTACCCGAACGATATTTTGCTCACCGTTAAAGTAGGTTGCAGCGAGCGCCTTTGATAGCTCGGTTTTACCAACGCCAGTCGGTCCTAAAAACAAAAAGGTACCGATTGGTCTTGTTTGGTTGCGAACGCCAGCACGAGCTCGCCGCAGAGCATCACTCACCACTTGTACGGCGTGCGTCTGATTAATCATCCGTTCGTGAATTTTGCCCTCAAGATTAAGTAAAGTGTCCCGCTCTTCTTCCGTTGATGCAGTCTGGACTTTAACATCAAAATTCTTCTCAACAGCTTGTTGCACTGATTTTTCAGTTATAAAGTGAGTCTCCTCCGGAAAACCGGCAGCAGCCTCAAGTAAACGAATAGCCTTGCCAGGAAACGCCTGGTCCCTTACAAAGCGTTCTGCCAGACTGTATGCCTGAGACACACTCTGGTACATATAAGTGACGTCTTGTCTAGACTCGAGCAATAGTATTTGATCCTCTATGACTCTTTGCGTCTCCTCTTGTCCGAGTGAACTGACGACCACACGATTCATAAGTTGTGCGAGACCTGGTTTTGTTTGTGATATTTTAAGCCACTCCTGCTCGTCTAAGGCCAGGATTAGCTTAATGCCGCCCCCTTCAAGCACGGGCAGAAGTATACTACTGAGATCAACTGAACCCGTCCCTTGATTCAAAAATAACTGCGCGTCATCTAAAAATAAAATGATATTTTTAGCGTGCGCTGCCTCATTAAACATTCGTATCATTAAACCTTCGAGCTCACCTCTGCCATTTGCTTGCGCTATCAAGGTGGCACTATCGAGAGCTATCACTTGATTATAGCCAAGTTCACCAGCACCTGATTTGTTCTCAATCAGACGCTGAGCTAACGCATCAACAAGTGTTGTTTTTCCGACTCCGACTTCTCCGACTAAAGTAACGTTCCGTCTACCTCTTTGAGACAGCAAATGAGTCATTTGTGCAATAACCTGCTCGTGACCCTCAATCTCACGATGGAGCAATCCTCCAGATTCAATGAGTTCTGTCAGATTTTGGCCTAAACGATTCAATAAAGGTGCCCACCCAAAACTGAAGTCACGACCAATACCGCCATGGTACTTTCTCTCATGGTATCGTTTTATAACTGCTCGTATGTGTGCGTGCCACAGTAAACCGGCCTCTATGTCGTCGCTATCTAGGTGAAGCTGTGATAAATAAAAAGTGTAGTTCTCAAGTGTATAAATCAACGCTACAAATATATGGGCACTGTGTAATGTTGCTTCACCGGTCTTCTTCTCAAGTTGCA
>Ga0209309_10001430_pt1 | contig 24013 bp, 26 predicted proteins | sample COGITO_mtgs_1204_2_FD_184807 | JGI IMG/M metagenome (GOLD analysis project Ga0209309, IMG submission 184807) | Pelagic marine microbial communities from North Sea - COGITO_mtgs_120412 (SPAdes) (version 2) | ecosystem: Environmental > Aquatic > Marine > Epipelagic ... | reverse complement strand
TTGTATTAAACGACATGATCAACGCAACAGCCCAAACCCAAGATCGTGCATTTATTCGCGGTGATGGCACAGGCGACACGCCAACCGGCATCCGTAAAACGGCCATCGATGCAGGCCGCGTTATCGCATTTAGCGGTTCATTAATTGCTACTAATATTGACGAGTATTTAGGTGCGTTAATGCTTGGCCTTGAAGAATCAAACTCAAACATGATCATGCCTGGCTGGATGCTACCGCCACGTACCGCCCGTTACTTAAAAGATTTAAAAGATGCAAACGGCCGTTTTCAATACCCTGAAATGAAAGACGGATTTTTAAAAGGCTTACCGTTCGATACAACAACCAATATCCCTGCCGATCTGGGTGTTGATTCAAACGAATCTGAAATTTACCTTGTTGATTTTAACGACGTACTTATCGGTGAAACTGATACATGGTCAATCGATATAAGTAAAGAAACGGCTTACATGGATTCAAACGGTGATTTGCAGTTAACGTTCCAGCAAAACATGAGCCTGTTACGCCTAGTAACTGAAAATGATATTGGTTTCCGTCATTTAGAAGGCTTAATTGTCGGTACTGGCGTTAAATTTAACTCAAGCTATTACCTTTAATAGTTTTATTTAAGGGCGCTAAAAACGCCCTTTTGTTCCCTCTTTAAAAGGCATAATCATGAACACAACAAAGTTAGTTACTTTATTAGCAAGCTTGCTTGTATCACCTGCAGCAAGCGCCTTAGAAACATTATCTTTTGATATAAACGACTGTGATCCAGCGTTAGCGCCATTCGTTGTGGCTATTTCAGTCGGTAATTTTGAAAAAAAACCAGCAGTAGACGCGCTAAAAGTTACGTTATTTGATGATGAAGGTAAAAAGTCAGAGTCAAAACCAAGCGCAGAGCAGCGCGATCAAGCATGGGATTACTACCAGTTAAAAGTAGCTAATACCGACGACTCAGAGCAAGAAACGAAACCCGAAAAAGAAGAAAAAAAAGCGATTAAGTTTACTGGTAACTATCGAAATTACTGTAAAGACGATATTACAGCGCGCCCTAAATCGGTTGCAGACAAGCTAATTCAGCAACAAATTGCAGTAGCTTACACACCAGAATAGTAAAAAAGCGTTCCTCAGCCCGAGCCGCATTGTTCTGATCTGCAATGCGGCTTTTTCATGTAAAAAATAGAGTAAAGCGCATGCTAGTTACAACAAACCAAGCAAAAATTCAGTTAGAAATTGAGCAAGACGACGATTACTACGATGAACAAATACCCGACCTTATAGATCGCGCAACAGGTCAAGTATGCGGCGACATTGGCCGCCCAATATTTGAAACAGCCGATCAAGTGCCCGAGCAAACAGAGGCACCAATTATATTAGAAAATTTACTCCCATACGAAACCGCCAACCTGCGAACCGCGTGTTTATTACAAATAAGCAGCTTGTTTAGTAATCGTGAAGTAGAAACAGATAAACCCCTAAACAAAAACGCGGCATATACCACCGCAATAAAAGGGTTTAAACGCATCATAATAGGCTAACCATGAACAGATTAACCGCCACACAAAAAAAGACGCGCGCCACGCTTTTTAACCTGGCGTTAGTCAAAACTCCCACCGGTAAAAAAGCCCAACTAACCCAAGTGGGCAAAGTTAAAGGCAGTTACCGCAAGCAGCGCGGCGGCCTAGTAAACCAGCAAACGCTTGATGTAAGCACAGCCCAAGTAAGTTTTGCTATTGATTACCGCCCCGCGTTTATGGCCGTAAAAAGCATACAAATTGGCGGCCAAACTTACGAAGTAAAAGACGTAACTAACGCAGGCCTACTAAATCACACCATCATTTTTGATTTAGAGCTACAAGCCCTATGAAAATAACCGGCGAAGTGCTCGGCCTAAAAGAGCTAGAGGCCCAACTGGCAAAAGTAGCCGGTGCAACCAAAGGCAAAGTATTGCGCGCGGCCCTTAAAAAAGCCGCAAAGCCCGTACATGACGATATGAAAAGCGGGTTTACTAGCGCCTTTAACACCCAAACGGGCCACATTGAGGACTCAATAAAAACAAAAACCACCCTCAATAAAAAAGGGGCTCACAGTATTTACGACGCTGCAGCATACGTAGGCGTTTACCCCAATAAAAAATCACAAGGGCTTACAGGCAGCGCATTACCCGCGCCGCTAATAGCTTACTGGCTAGAAACAGGCGTAAAGCCGCACATATTAAACCCACAAGGTTTAAATAACTTATTGCACCCAGGCTTTGCCGGTGTGCCGTTTGTGCGCCCATCCCTCATTAAAAACGAGGCAAAAGTAATAAGCACAACAAAAGTTGAGCTGGCCAAAGGCATCGAACGCGCTATTAAAAGGCAATCACCATGATCAACACAGCCATTACCGAAATACTTTATCAATTAAGCGATGACGTATTTGAACGCGAAGTAACAAGCGCCGACACGCTGCCCGCGTTTAGTTACAAACCAGTAAGCGACATACCACAAACCACACTCGACTTAACTGAGCATCGCATAGCGCGGTATCAAATTAGCACCGTAGCGCGCAATTCAGCCGACGCCGCCACGCTTGCTAAGCAATTACGCCAGCACCTTAAATATTTAAAAGGCAATTTTGGCGGGGTCAATATCACCCTAATAAAAGAGCAACAAACAATCCCCGATTTTAGCGGCGATCCTAACGTACACCGCCACATAATCGACTTTAATTTTCACTACGGAGAATAAACATGAGCGATACAGTTAAATTTCCTGAAGGTTCCCAGCTTTCAGTTGTTAAAACAGGCGACGCAGGCGAAACAATAGTTGTTAAAGGCTTTGACAGCATTGGCGGCACCATTGGCAGCGAAGGCAAATTAAACACCGACACCGTATTAAGCGATTTACAAGTGCAATACGGCAAATCAGCCCTTAAAGATGCGGGCGAACGTGAGCTAATAGGGCGTTGGCTTGCCGATGACGCAGGCCAAGTAGAGCTTAATGCCGCTGCCGAGGATGGCGTAGAGCGCGAGTTTAAACTACGCGTAGGTACAGACGGCCCAACATGGACGTTTAAAGCCGTGCTTGCCTCGTTTGTAATGGCAGAACTTGAAGCCGAAAGCGGCCTGCGTTTTAAAGCAAAAATGGGCATTAACTCAGACAATGGGCTTGCATAATGGCGACTAAAATTAACAAAGCTAATTTCTTTGCAAAAATGGGTGTACTACACCGCGAACCGGTAAGCCTCAGTGGTTTTGGTGAAGTATTTATTAAAGCGCTTACAGCTAAAGAAAACGAAGAATTTGAGCAAATTATCGTTAATTCTGATGGCAAAATGAAAACCGACATTTCAGTAAAAGCGGTTATGGTTATTAAAAGCGCCGAAGATGCCGACGGCAATAAGCTGTTTACTATGGATGATTTAGAGCAGCTAAGCGAAATGCCCGCCGCACCCATTAATAAAATGTTTGCCGTGGCCTCGCGTTTAAACAATGTAACCGATGCCGACATTGAAGAACTAACAAAAAACTAAAAGCAAACGGTTGGCGGTGTTTCCTATTTTCGTACGCCACGGAAATAGGGCGCACCCCGTTTGAACTTGAAAGCCAAATAACACACCGCCAGCTTGCCGAAATCTACGCTTTTAAAAAGCTGCAGCAAGAAAAATCAAGCCCTAAAAAAGACAAACCCGTCGAGTTACCACCCGACGACCTAGCACAATATCTTCAAGCGTGGGGAGCTAAACCAGCATGAGCACATTAGCCAGTTTAAATATACAAATTGGCGGTAACAGCGCCACGTTACGAAAAGAGCTAACCAAAGCGGGTAAAAGTGTAAGCAGCTTTGCTAAAAACGCCCGCAGTAATATGAACACCTACGCCAAAGCGGGCTTATTAGCCGGTGGCGTGGTGGTGGGTGCTTTGTTGGGTATTTACAAGCAACAAGCGGCCGCGATTGATCAAACCGCCAAATTTTCAGACAGCATAGGTATACAAACCAGCGCACTAACTGAGTTACGCCATGCTGCCGCATTGTCAGGGGTCGCAAATAAAGACCTTGATAAAAGCTTAGAAAACATGACACGGCGCACAGCCGATGCCGCATTTAAAGGCACTGGACCACTTGCCGACACATTAAAAGCGCTACAAATTAACGCCCAAGATTTAAATAAATTAAAACCTGATGAACAATTAGGCGTTATGGCCGACGCCCTAAGCGGTATAGAAAGCCAATCAGAACGAACCCGCATAGCTTATGAATTGTTTGGTAAGTCAGGCACCGGCATGCTTAAAGTAATTGAAGGGGGAGCCGCAGGCATTGACGCTATGCGAGCCGAGGCCGTCGCCCTTGGCATAAGTCTTGATCGTATCGATGCAAACAAAGTAGAAATGGCCAACGACTCAATAGAGCGAGCCGAATCAGTATTTAGCAGCTTTAGCCAAAACCTAGCAACAGAGGCCGCACCGGTGATCGGCTCACTCGCTGATTTGTTTTTAGAAAACGCCAAACAGGCAGGCGGCATGGGCAGTTATGCAGCCGATGCAGTAGGCACCATGGTAAAAGGCGCGGGCTTTGTCGGCAATGCATGGCGCGGTATTCAAGTTATTTGGCAAGCACTTAAGGTCAGTTTTAACGGCCTGCGCTTACTGGTAATGGAAGGGGCAAACGCCATGCTTAGCGGCATGACGTCATTGGGCCAACACATTATTAAAACCGTTGTTTTTCCTATTCAGCAAGCGCTAGACGCCGCAGGGTTTTTTAACGACGACGCCGCAAAAATGGCGCAAAGCTTAGCCTCGTTAAGCAACTTTGACGCCCCGCAATTATTCGACAAAGAGGAAACAGCCGCCGCCTATAAATCGGCGCAAGAATCAACAACCGCCCTGCACAACTTAATGATGGAACCTATTCCCTCACAAAATCTTGAGCAGTGGTATGCAGACGCCAAAGCCCGCTTTGAGGGGCTAGCACAAACGTATGTAAGCACCCTAAATTACAACCCAAGTGTTGCACCTGCAGTTAGTGGGGAAACGGAAGAACCAGCCGAGGAAACCGAAAACCCATACCTAGCGCAAATCACCCAAGCCCAAGAGTATTTTGCAGTTAAAAAACTCATGCGCGAAAACGATTGGAGCGAAGAACGCGCCCAATTAGGTGTGCAATTAGAAGAATGGCGTTTAGCCCTTGAAGCTAAAAAACTAACCGAAGATGAATACCGCTTGCTTTCTCTGCAGGCAAACGAAGAATTTAACGCCACTCGTACCGAACAAAACCAAACGTTTATGGATCAACTGCGCGAACAAGCCGCCCAAACCAGCACCGACTTTGATGCAATGTGGGGTAATACGTTCGACCGTTTTACCCAAGGCATAGGCGAATCAGTCGCCAACGCAGTAACAACCCAGCAAAGCTTTTCAGATTCAATGAAAGGCGTAATGCAAGGCGTTGTTAAATCAACCATTGCCGCACTTGCCGAAATGGGTGCAAAGCGCTTGGCACTGTGGGCCATTGAAAAACTGCTTAATAAAACCGCCGCCGTAAGCGCAGGGGCCACCATGGCAACCAGCGCGCAAGCCATGGCGTTAACAGCAGGCTTAAACGCCTTTGCTGCAACTGCCGCAATACCAGTAGTGGGGCCGCTATTAGCACCTGGCGCAATGGGTGCAGCCCTTGCTGTATCAATGCCAATGGCCACCGCCATTGGGGGTATTTCTGCAGGTATGGCGGGTATGGCGCACAGCGGTATCGACGCAATACCAGACGAAGGAACATGGCTGCTTGATAAAGGCGAGCGTGTATACACCAACCAAAGCGCGCAGCGCATTGATGAAATGTACGCCATGATGGCAAACCAAAACCAAAGCCAAGGCGGCGTAACCATTAGCCCTAACTTTAACATTAGCGCAATGGACACCCACGGGTTTGATCAGTGGTACGACGCCAACCGCAACCGCATAGCAACCGATATGCAAGAACTAATCGAGCAACCAATTTAACAAGGGCATGCAATGCTAATTTTTCCCGCTAAATACGTGCTCCCCCAGCAAGCGCGCTTGCGTAGCTTAGACGAGACACAAACACCCCCAAGCCAAGGCGGTATTGATCATACAAACCGCATTGGCTATATGCACAAATGGGGCATCGACCTAACCACGCCAAAACTTAAATATGCCGATGTTATGGGTTTATTTTCGTTTGTGTGCTCGCTTGGCGGGCAATATAACCCTTGTTTATTTGCTAATCCTTACCCACCAATAGGCACGGGCACCGGCTTAGCCCGCATGCGCGAAAATGCATTGCAAGGCGCGCAAAGCGTCGCGCTTTATAATTTACCTGGCGCTAAATCGGGAATATTCGAGGCGGGCGACTTTATAAAGTTTAGCAACCACAGCAAAGTGTACATGGTAACGCAAAGCTTAAACAGTAATGGAGCGGGGCAAGGAACCGTGTACTTTACGCCCCCTTTGCGCATTGGTACTGCACAAAACACCGACTTAAGCGCAGGGGCCGACGTTAATTTTACTATGCGCTTAAAGTCAGACAGTCAAGATATACAGCTACGCGCAACCGAAGGAAAAGAAGTGCCCGTAAAAGTAGAATTTGTGGAGTTTATAAATGATTGATTTACCCGCCGAGTTAATCGCTATTTTGTCAGGGCCACATACCACAGCGCAGCTAATTTCAATTGATTTAGAAACCCCATTAAACCTTACAAACGCAGGGGCGCATATAAATTACGGTGGGGTCGAATACCGCGCAGGGTTTTGGCAAGCAAAAGCCAGTATAACCCAACAATCAAGCCCCAAAATTGGCGAAATAAACATAGATTTAAACACAATAGATAGCGCCATAACGGCGCTTTTTTTTACTTCAAATTGGCTCAATGCACCCGTAACAATCAGCAAAGTGTGGTTTAACGAGCAAAACCAACCCGTTTATAAAACTATCACCTGGCGCGGATTGCTTACAGGTAAAACCGGCGATGAAGATAAAAGCGAAGCAAAAATGACTTTAAAAGCCGCCTCGGTATGGGCCGACTTTGAAGCCTCGCGCGGGCGAAAAACAAACCTTAAATCTCAACAAGTGTATTACCCAAATGATCGGGGAATGGAATTTAGCGGCACCGTTATTACCGATATTCCTTGGGGCCGTGAGGGCAGTTCACCACTTAGCACAAGCGGCGGTGGTGGCGCTAATCGTTTTAACCGTGGTGCAACATTAGAGCAGCGTTAAATGAGTCTTTTAAAAAAAATAATAAGCTGGTTCATACCAGAGCAAAAACAAGCCAAGCAACAAACAGGCACAAACTTAACTAAAGCTAGTTCAGATACGCATATAAAAGTTATTTACGGCACGCGTAAAACCGAGGGAACAATTGTGTTTATGAACACAACCAACCCTGATGACGACGACGACGTAAAAAACGACTTGCTGCATGTAATTATTGTATGGTGCGAGGGCGGTGTAGAGTCTATCGACGATATTTTATTAAATGACATATCAATTACCGATAGTAAATTTAACGCAAAAGACGGCGGCCGCTGGGCGTATGCATATAATTTTACAAACGGTATGGCTGGCTTATCATCGCCGCATTTAAAAGCAGCTGGCTGGGATGGCGCAGCAAAAGATCACCGATTAGATGGCCTAGCATGTACATACTTACGCTTAGAGTGGAGCATTGGAGATAACGCGCCATTTACGGGAATACCCGACGCAACCGCCATTATTAAAGGCCGTCGCGTTAGAAACCTAGAAACAGGCGTAACAGAATACAGCGAAAACCCTGCTTATTGTACCTTTGATTATTTAACCCATCCTATTTTTGGTAAAGATTTACAAGCAAGTGAATACGATCTTGATTCGTTTAAGGTTGGCGGCCGTATTGCCAATACCGCCGTGCCTAAATTTCAAGGCAGCGAAGAAACCCAGCCGCTATTTACATGTAATGCGGTTATCGATACGGGCCAAAGTGTACTAGATAATACAGAAATATTATCTAAATCTATGCGCGCACTAATGCCGATAATTAACGGCAAGCTTACGTTGGTCATAGAGCAAGACGACGAACCCACCCCTTACAGCCTAAGTGAAAATGATTTTGATGGTAAAATAAAGTATGACGAGGGCAGCAAAAGCAAACGTTATAACCGCGTAATTGTTGAGTATATAGACAAAGAGCTAAGTTATAGCGAACAAGATGCAGTTTACCCCGAGCCAGATAGCGAGCTGGCTGATCAGTGGTTGGCCGAAGATAACGGCGTCTTGCTTGAGTATCGCTTTAAAGTATCAAGCTGCACCAATTATTACGAAGCCCGCCAAATGGCGCGTATACTTGCTATGCTCAGCCGCGAGTCATTAAGTTTTACTGCAACAGTGGCCCCTATTGGCTTGCGTTACACCATAGGCGATGTAATACCTATAAACCATAAAAAATTAGGGTGGGTAAATAAGCCATTTAGATTAATTGGTAAAACCGATCAACCTAACGGCCAATTTACGTTTAACTTACGTGAGCACCAACCGTACATTTATAATTGGTTAAATGGCAATGTGCGCCCACCGATCCCAAGCACATCATTGCCCGACCCGCGTAACATTGCCGCGCCTGTTAATTTTAGCAGCACGCTACTAAATGACGGCCATGTGCAAGTTGCATGGGAGTCGGTTTACAGCCATTTTGATATACAAATATACAAAGACAATGCGCTAATACTCAGCACAACCAGTGTAACGCCCGCGTTTGTGATCACCGCATTAGACGCAGGTAACTACGAAATGGACGTGCGCGCCGCGTCAAAAATTGGTTTTCGTAGCGCATGGGTATCGTTTGGTTTTAGTGTGGCATTGCCTGCAGAGCCAAGCGTAAATATAGACGCCGTAACCTATAACACCATTACACTAAGCGCCAGCGTAACCGGTGCTAGTTTAGGCACAACGTTTGAATGGCAGTTTTTAGGCCAAACAGCCTCGCCAAACGCCAACCCAAACACCGCCAGCGGTTACAACTATATTTATACTGGCCTTGTGCCAGATACCGAATACAGTTTTAAAGTACGTACTAAAAATTTATCAGGGGTGAGCCCTTGGGTAGACGTGGCCGTTAAAACGTCACTATCTGATTTATTAGATTATATCGACGATATACCACTACAAAAATTAAGCGACGACGCTCAAACCCTTATCGAAGATATAAACACCCAAGTAGACCGCCTGCGCCCTGATACAGAGGATAATATACCCGACGTACTCGCGCGTACTATTAATGAGCTAAATTTAGAGCGCCAAGCCCGCACGGATATAGAACAGGGTATTTTTGATTTATCAGCAAATTATACAAATTGGCGTCAACAGTACGAGCGCAGGCAATTAGGTAACGAGCGCTTAATTGATGCCGCCGTATATATCGACCCTGAAAACGGCACTATTGTAAACCGTGCCTTTGCATACACAGATCAAGCCTTTACTGAGGCAAACGTATTAATTGACGGTGTTAATGCAAGCATTGAGCTACAAGCCAACCGCATAACAGGCAGTAACGAGCGCATAAGCCAAGCTGAGGCTAATTTAGTCGTGCAAGCGGGCCAAATAAACCAGCGCGCCACCTTTACCGAAGTTCGCACAGAAATAGCCGGTGCCATTGAAGCGCTAACCCCTGCGTATAGCTGGCACTTTAACACCACCACAGAGGGTTTTACGGGCAATGTAACCCATAACGCTTTAGGGTATGTAACGCTAAGCGGCGTAGTTAATACCCCTACGCTTAGCTACCAAGCCGACGAAAACCCAATGTTACGCCTACGCTTTAGAAAACAAGCTGATCAGCCGTGGTTAGGTAATATTTACTTAGGCGCTGATCAGCTGCTCGTAAATGTATTAGAGCCCGAGGGCGAAAGCTGGGAAACTAAAAACATTGATTTAAGTGGCATTGAAGGTTACACCGGCGAGATCACACAACTAACAATCGACCTAGGCCATGTGGACGTTGATTTTATAGAAGTGGGTAAACGCGGCGTAAACGATTTAGCGCTTAATGACATTACCGCCCGCGCAACGTTACTTGAAAATGATATTGATGCGGCCACCGGTGTAATGGCCCAATATGCAACAACCAATTGGGTAAACAATTTAGGGTACCAAACGCAATCAAACGTAAACGCAATACTAAATACCTTTGATACAACGTACCAAGTAAGTGCAACGTTACAATCGTTTAATGAAAACGGAACCCTTGAAAAAGCGAACAATGCGCAGCAGTTTATTAATGGCGCAGAGGCGTACATAACAAGTCAGATCACGGCATTTAATGCGGCCGAGGGTGGGGTCGATGCTCAATTTGCCAACGTTGAACAAACGTTAGATGCCCTAGACGGCAGCATTCGCCAAAGTATTGTGCAAATACAAGGTATTGATCAGGACTTAGAAACCGTCAATTTAAACGATGTCATACTCTCAGCTAATCAGCTTTTGCAAGGTGAACAGTTAGAGTCTCAAAAGGCTAAAATAGCTCAAGCCCAAACTGACCTTCAAGCCAATGCGAGCGAACTTGAAGCCCTCGCAAGTTTTAGATTGGATTTACAGGCCCAGTTTAATAACGCAGGGGCTAATTTTTATGAACTCGCTCAGATTGTAGCCAATGACGTTCAAGCACTTTCCCAAACAGAACAAACACTGGTTGCAAGAATAATAGATGACACTAATAAAGCCCTAGCCGCTGCTCAAGAGTTCACCCGCACAGCGGTTGGGTACTGTGTTGACGCCGATGGAAATATTACCAGTGAAAGTGATGCCGTGGCTTGTGTTGCCGCCGGAGGATCTTGGGTAGCAGGGCCACTTGCTGAGTACATTTCTAACTTACAAATCAGTGATGGTGAAAGTAGCGCAAGTATTAAAGAGCTTAAGCAGGTCTTTAAAAAAGTAAACGGTGAATTGGTGGCCCGTGGTGGGTGGGTGCTCGATAACAATGGCCGAGTGGTAAGTGTGGCCGGTTATAACGATGGAGAAACCAGTAACTTAGACTTAGTGGCCGACGTAATACGTCAAGGTGTGATGGTAAACGGTGTATTCGTGCCGACAATTTACCTTGATCAAACCGACCCTGCCAACCCTGTGCAAACAGTACGTGGACGGATGGTATTAGGTGACGGCACAACCATTGAGAGCGCGGCAGATATACAAGCGCAAGCCGGTGGGCGTGGGGGTGTTTACTACGTAGGAACAAGCACCGGCGCATGGAATGATAGCACGGCAAACAGTGCTGTACCTGACAACACCCCCATTAACGGTGATGTAGTTAATATTTATAAAATCAGCAACCCCAATGTAAACACCACCAAAAAATACAACGGCAGTGCATGGGAAAGTTATGCGCTCGAAGTAAACGGCGCAATATTTGCCACTGGTTCTATTGACGGTCAAGCTTTTAGGGCTGGCACTCGCATTGAGTCGCCTCGTATTGATTTAATTGGCGGCAGTTTTATGAAAATAGAGTATGCCCCAGGCTTTGGCCCCGACAATCTTTGGTATTGGTATGGACCTAGAATTGAAGTTAACGGCCTACCCGATTTAGATGCCCTAACCAAAGTCAATGCAACCGAGTGGAAAGACACCAGCGGAAATGGGTATTTTGGTGGTTCTATTGTTGCTGGTACCTACAGTACCGCACTTACAACTACGGATTTATCAGCAGATGCGTTTGTGGAAATAGGCCCGTTTGGCTCAAACGGTGGGGTTATTAATATTGTGTGCTCCTTACAGTTTTCATCTAGGGCGACAGGTTCTAGCAGTAATTCACCTTCCCAACCCTCAGCTCCAGAATATACGATAGTTCTTTCTGAGTATGTGGGTAGTAGCTGGATTACTCGGCAAACACAATCCTATGTTGGGGGGGGGAGCATACTGGTAAACACGTATGAGCAAGAAGATAATCAGTGGCATTGGGTTTTACAACAGTCGGCCAGCGGTTCCTTTACATATACCGATAATAAGCAATCTACCGTAGACCGAATTTACAAGTTAGCAATAACCCGCCGAGTTAATGCTGCAGTGAATGTAGGAAGTTATCAAAACCCTTCACAAAAACTATCAATAATTTCTCAAGAGGATTAATCATGGCTGCATATACCGCCGCAAAAGTCAGTATTGAAACGGGACAGAACATTGTTTTAGTCAATAGTTATGAATCCCCTGAAAAAATTAATCGTGGTGATTTCTTATGCGTTATTGAACATAATTTAATTGAAGAAATTATTACCACGGGCAGTGCTGTTGCGGGTCAGCCCTCTATTGAATTAGCAAGGCCATGGGGTGGGGCAGATATTAGTAACGCACCCGCCATTGTTATACCAACGACAGGGAATTTTGCCGAAGCCGTACAAGCGTTATTAGATGCCCAAGTGCTCGTAAATGATAATTTTTCAGTAATGGTAGATTGGCAAACCCAAATGGGCACCGTAACGTTTACGCACCCGAATGGCACCACCAGAACAGTTAAAACCTTGCCCGAGGTTGTTTCCCTACAAAGAGAAATAGCCACAAATACCCAAATGTATGAAGGTGAAAACAACGAAACGTTAGTGACGCCCCGTAATTTCAAAGCGGCCTTTACTCATTTTATGGAGCAAAGCGGTTTTACGAATGAGGGAGGGGCGTTTTTACTTAGTCACAACACCTTAAAAAATCGGGATGCCGAAAACGCACACCCCGCAGATTCTATAGATTGGAGTAACTATAACTTATCAGCTCAAGCTATAGCGAATGCTATAAATGCTATTCCTGATAGTTATTCAAGTCTTGGTAATGTTCAATCTATTACGAACGTAGAAAATTTAAAACAGATGCGTTTAATAACTGGTGAAACCGTTGAATTAACAGAGGGAAACAGCGCCTTTGTAAAAACACAAGGCTACCATAATGTATTTGATTCAGGAGGAGCGTTTTATAAATGCCAAAGCTTAAGCGCTGCAAGAACTGAAAAGGGCGATCCTCAATGGGAACCGACAGGTTTTGACTCGTTTTATTTGTATGGTGGTACGGAGTATGTTGCCGTGCTTATGCCAAACAAAGAATTATATTTAGAAGAATTTGGAATATTCCCGAACTTACCTGATTGCTTAGCCCCATTTGAGTTGATCTTAAGCTATCAGAAACCGGTAAAAACAACACAAACCAATGTTGAGTTTAACTTATCAAACGCTATTTCCCCTAAGGATTTAAACGTTGATATGGATTTAAACGGCTGTAGTTTGGTTTCTAACGGGGATAATGAACGCTGCTTTCTTGCAATTAATTATCTGGAACCCGCCATCGAGATTAGTACCGTTTCTTTTTCTGCAGGCCGGACTCGGTTTGCGGTGCCTGAGGGGCACGGAATAATGCCCAACAATAAAATAAAAGCCTTTTCAAATCAGAATATTAACCCTTACTCAGAATTTGATCGGCAGCGGTGTGCAGAATATTTTGTTGTTGAGTCTGTAACAGCAACGGAAATTGTCTGTATAGGCCGCCACATTTGGGGGTACGACCCTTTAGATAACCCTAGACTTAGCCGCCTAAAAGATGAAAAAACGTTAAGGCTTACAAATATTAAAGTAGGGCGTAACCTTGCACATAACGGAGATTTTGCGGTTGCTATAGATATTCAAGGCTACTATCGCCCAGAATTAACCAACATTTATGCGAGGTACTTTCCAGGGCAGTTACTATCTATACGTAGTTGCTATAGAGCTAAAATGATTGATATATCTGCAGATTTCTTGTTAGATCAAACTTCGACAAATGCGGTAGGTTACGTGGGTGTCGATTATGGTTCTCAAGAATCTGAGTGGTATAACTTAAACGGCGGCAAGGTTCGCCACACCTACACAACCGGCGCTGATAGTATCGACGCGGACGAACCTGACCCTAGAAAATACGGCGGTGCTGTGCGTTGTCATGTTTACTCAGGCGTGACAGTAGGCGCAACAAACTTTGCGTATGACACCCATCAAGACGCTTGGGAGTGTGAGTTTCATGACATTACTGTCTATGATGACCATTCCAATACCTACGCATCTTCAGGGGCTTTTCAAGACCGTTCACAATACACCACCTTACACCACCTTACACATGTAAGTAATGGTGCGGACGCCTCAGCGGGTGAAGTGACCGTGCTATATAACACGGGTGCTCGCAATACCTACATTAAAGAAATAACAATAAAAAATAGCGGTTCCCCTGTTCTATCGTCTTTTGGCTTATCCGAAACATACACTGATAAAAAGCAACACTTTAGAGTAGATAGAGTTGTGGTTTATCAAGAGAAAACAGCCCCTAGACTTGTTTCTCTAAACGAGCCAATAGGTATAGATATTGGAAAAATAGACGTTTACCCATTAGATGCTGATAGAACGTTTTACGGCAACGGGGGGGATAAGTATTTTAATATCAACCATGAAGAAGCGGATTTAACAGTACACAGTATGAACCTATGGTTTGACCGTATAAACTTGCCCAACACAGGGGCAGGCGGTAGCTACTTACTAAACGTAGATACTAAAGCGGGTAACGTGTCTATTAACCTTAATACCTATACGAATGAAAAAACGTTTGAACGCTTTGAAGGGGGCATGTCAGGCATTAGATCCTCAAGCGAGGGCTTAGCCACTATAAAAAGCTGTTTAGTGCATTGGAAAGCTTATATTTCAAATTATGATGACAGTTTAATGAAAAAAACAGGTTTAATTTATAAAACCGATGAATTTGCAAGCGTCCAAGATAAAAGGAAATTAAAGTATACTTATGAAATGATTGGTGATGGTGTAAGGAGTACAGGCACGTTTGCAAACGCTACTCGCAGCATCTATCAGGCTGATATGCACTTAGATACCTTCGATAGAACACAGTACGGTTTGGTTGAATCAGGTGGCATTCAAATAGACCAGCACAAGGAACTGACATTAGCGGGTCAATCCCCGTCGGCGTCGATAGCGACAATAGACCCACCGGCCTATGCGGGGCAAATTATAAACTTAACTAACTTGCCTTGGAATGCTGCGGTAAGCCCAACAGATATCACTTTAATTGCAGGGCTCACAAACACGGATCTTTTAGCGGATAGGGTATTAAGAATAGGGGAGAATATACGTTTAATATCTTACGTTAACAACGCTGAATTAGTATGGAATGTTCCTATTTAGGTAAATTAAAACCGACCCCAAATTATTAAATAACTGACATAACACGGGCAAATAGAAATAAAGTGTATTAAATAAATATATAAAGAGGAATAACCATGGCCGCATTTACAGCCAACCAAGTTACCATAAATAATGGCTTTAATACCGCTGTTATTAATAGTGGGGAATCAACCGACAACATACAAAACGGTGATTTTTTGGTTGTTGGGAACTTTGCCCCAATTCAAATTAACCGTACTTACGTAAATTCAAATAACTTACCTGTTATTGAACTTGTTAAGCCTTGGCGAAATAGCAGCCAATCTACACAACCCGCGATTGTTATACCTACAACCGTTAATTTTAAGGACACGGTAACAGCCTTAAAAAATGCCAATACCTTGATAAACGACAACATGAAAGCAATGCAGGATTGGCAAACGCAAACGGGCGAAGTTGAATTTAGTAATATTGATGGCACTCAAACAACCGTTAAAACACTTAAGCAAATGGAGCTTGATTTTTACGCCATGCTAGAAACCCTTGCCAACCATATACCAAGCGAGTCAGGCCAATTTACGTGGCGAGAACAATTTGTGTGGGGTTAACTGTGTCTCAAGCGTGAAAGCCTAAAAAACCATCACTTAAACAGTGGGCGTGATCTTTAACTTGAAGATAACACATTTCGTGTTATATTAACCATTCAGGACGAGGTAACGCTTTTAACAAAGCAGGACTTATAAGAAAGGTAAAACGGGCGCTTGCAGCGCGCCCGTTTTGCGCTTAAGCACACAAGTAAGAGCTTAAACGAGCTTTTATTTTATGTCTAAAGCGTATAAAAAACAAGTGACCCAAATGCAAACACATAATAATAACACCCCATTACAGCACTGTAACCGCGTTAAAAACGCAAATCCTAATTACACAGTGCCAAGTAATCACACTACCCGCCTCGCCTTTGTGCGTGATCTTGTCGAAAAATCGCAAAAAATAAATATTGTTAAATCAGACGCGGCCGTATACATGCGCCCCGCTACCAACCGTAAAAAAATATATTACCCCGACCGTGAAAAAGCCATGCGCGCATTGGCAACCGTATTTTGTGAGCACGTAAACGTTGTTACCCACCAAGTACAAATAAGCCTACGTAATGCCGCCGATGCATGCGGTTTAAGCACCACTAGCCAAACCGAGCTTAACAAAGCCAAGCTAGATAAAAGCTACGTCCCTAAACCCAGTATTAGCCGCGTAAGCCGTGCATTTAAAGATATGGTTGATCTAGGGTGGATCGTGGCCCATAAAGAGTGGCAAGTGTGGGATAAACACGCGGGCCAATGGGTTGATAAATACTTTGAAGTAACCGAGCTGTTTTTTAAAGCATTGGGTATTACACCCGAACGTGTAGCACGCCAGCGCGATGCCCGCTTAAAATACTTACGCAAGCAAGGTATTAACAGCGGTTTAACGGCCGAACAGTTGGGCGTTATGAGCGTAACCGAAATTAAAGAACGTCAACGCCTGGCGCATTACCGCAAAGTGTTTGATCGCATAAAAGAAAAGCGCGCTATAACAAAAGTTAAACGTGCAATTACCCCAAAAACCCCCGAGCAACAACGCCACATTGCACAACAGCGTGTATTAAGCCGCTTAGGTGTAAGCGCCAGCTTAATGAGTCTTGAAGTATTTAAAGGCTTAGTAAACCAAGAGCTAGCCCAATTACGAGCCATTGCGCAGTACGAACCAAGCGCCCCACCGCACTAACCAGCCACTTAACAACTAAATACCACCATGCATAAGCGTGGCTTTTTGCGTGCCTTACGTTTAATTTCAGCCCTACCCTTGGCTATTTTGATAAGCCAGCCCCACAAAACCCAAACACACCCACCAATTTAGGTACCACCTTATGCCCACTTAAAGGCACATACCTTACTTATACATATAAAGTGCAACCCTGATTTTGTTACATGTGCCATTTGCTCACTTAAAGTGCAAAATTATCTTACCTTTAATAACAGCTAAATAACTTATACGCACAGCTAGCTGTGTATAAGGCAATCCGCCTCGACGGGCTGCGCCCATGGCGGTATATTAAAAGATGGATGAAGCGCCCCACTTCGTAGCTGCGCTACGGGGGCTTAGTGCCCTGCTTTAACATTGCATTGCAAACAAGCATTATCAAAGCCGTGAACACGGTGGCATTTTTTGGTTTATCAAGGGGGCAATCAAAATATGTGCCTTAAAGTGCATTGTACGCCCACCACCAATGCGGCCAACAAAAACAGGGGTTGGGTTTATCATGCGCAAGCGCATTGAGTGCATAACACAAAGCCCTCTGCTAAATAAAGTACGGTGTGCGCCTAAGTCCGATACTCAATAAAAGCGTGACAGGTCACAAAGTATAAATTATTAAGTTGGTCTAAAAGCCATAGTAGGGTGTTTTATTGGGTGTAGTGTGAACGGGAACCTACCCGTTTACGCCCACCAATCGTAAAAGGCGGCTAGTTAGCCGGTTTATACTGCGGTAGTTAGAGTAAGTTAGCCTAAAAGCCATAGTAGGGTATTTTATTGGGTGTAGTGTGCGCGGGAACCTGCCCGTTTACGCCCCCAAACGTAAGGAGCCGCGAATTAGCCGGTTAAACTATGGGACTATATCAAGTTAACGCCTTAAGTTAGCCTAAAAGCCATAGTAGGGTGTTTTATTGGGTGTAGTGCGAGCGGGAACCTTCCCGTTTACGCCCACCAATGATGAATAAATCAGCGGGCCGTAAACGATTAGCCGGTTAAGCTATGGGACTATATTAAGTTAATGCCTTAAGTTAGCCTAAAAGCCATAGCAAGGCTTTTTGTTGGGTGTAGTGTAAACGGGAAAGCGAAGTTAAATACCCTCTTTTAAATTAAGCCGCTGGCTTAGCTCATGTAATATTAAATATGATTCACCATCCTTTTTAATAATGTCACCACTTAAAAACCCAATGGCCGTTAACTTATCGAGTGCTTTTTTAATTGTTCTGTTTTGTTCTTTTACGCTCGATGTTAAACACACTCTATCGCGCAGACGTTTAAAGCTAATGGGAAATGGGTTTTTAGGCAAAGCGCTTAAGTAGGCATACAAACATTGCGCCGTTTCGTTTCGGTTAAGTTTTGATAGCACGCTTAGCTTAAGCAAAACATGGTGGTCAATGCTGTAAAGCTCCCACAATTTAGGATCAGCTATAAGCTCTATCGTGTCGTTGTCAGCGTCAAAACTGCCGGTATTAAGTAAACCACCAATGTATGACTTGCTTACCTGGGGCTTTGAAAACTCAATAACTTGGCCGCGTATTCTTGCTAGGGCATCATGTATGCGGGTTCTGAGTCTTTCATCTAGTTGTTTAGAAGAAAACCCACACATTTTGGCAAACTCCCCAAAGCCAAACTTAATGGCGCAATTTTGGTACCCATAGGTATTAAATGCTCTGATCACACCGCACCATACTTTAAAATCAGTTTCAAAGTTAAGCGCTGGGCCTTGTATGGCGACTTTTTCAAATCCTTCGGTGCGCGCAAATTCAAGCTTTCTAAATTCCTCACTTATATCGGTTCTAAACGCAGGGCGTGTAAGCTCACCTTTGTTGTTTTTAGGTAGGTTTCTGCGTATTGGTATAAATACGCCAATTCGGAGCATAGCAAGCGCCTGCACTGTGGATGAACTGTTTACATCTAATTTGTTACTTAGCTTGCTGCCAATCTCAGGAGTAGTTAATTTAATTATCTCAGCCATAGTAGGTACTTTGTTTATAAGTTGCTGTTTTTCCCGTTTACACTACACCACGTTGCCCGCTCGCACTACACCTTTTTCCCGCTCACGCTACACCACTCCCCGTTTACACTACACCTTCTTCCCGTTCACACTACACCGCAAAGCGCTAGACCCGCCGCCACTTATAGCCTGTAGCGCTAGTAGGATCTCTTAGGATCTCTATTAGGATATATAAAGGTTAGTTTATTGGTTATAAATGCACTTAAACTGTGTATAACTTATTAGTGTTAAAATTAAGCTTAACTTAACAAGTAATACCAATAAATATTTAATGAATATCTTTTTAATATTTAATAAGTATTTATTTTGTGTTTTTAACACAAATCATGTTTACACGGTAATAATAAAACCCTATACTGGCTTTGCGGTTTGGGATTGGCTCAAACCATACAGTAAGGTGTTAAAATGCAAAACTTCAATACAATCACTCAGTCGGTTTACTCAGTTAACAATCAAACTAACCTTGAAGAACATAAAGAGGCTTACAGCCTAACAAGTGACGCATGGGCAGGTTTTAAGCAGTGGAACGAGGCGGGCCGCAAAGTATCTAAAGGCGCAAAAGGCTGTAAAATATTTATGGTATGTGATAAAAAAATCACAACTAAATCAGGTGTTGAAGATACCAAAAAAGTGCTTAAAGCCTTATACGTTTTTAACATTGAACACACCGAAGAAATTAAATAATTAAACATAGGGGGCCACGCGCCCCCAATCGAGGTTTTATGTACTTTTTAGTTAATACGCTAACCCAAGAAATAACCGTTTATAAAAAGTTAGGTGATGCGGCCCGCGCTGGGTTGGTTTGTCTTAATGGGGGTGTGGCAAACGAATACCCCGATCCTATTGCGGCATTTAATGACTCGAATTTAAATGACACCTATGTTTTGCTCAATTTATCGCATGCGTTCGAGTCAATTAGCCAAAGCGACGACACCGCCGCGCAAGAGCTGGCAGCAAGTTACAAGCAAGCGCTTGATGATTTTTATAAGGATTAATTAAAGTATGCAACAAATTACAAGTAAGGATTATGATCGCCTTTATGATTTAGTGTGCAAGCATGGCTTTGATGTACCTTGCCGCTTAGATTATAAATTTAGGGGTGATAATCATGTATTGATTGATCACGCTGTAGTTAAAAATAAACCTGATGGAATTTGTGTAAGCGTTAGGGGGTGTACTTATTTATCAGCGGATGAATTTCAAGTAAGCATATCATTTGTATTTAATACCGTTAAAGATATGTTTAAACGCGACTGCCATAAAAGCAATTTAGAATGGTTTGATACATTTACAAACAATTAGATTATAAGGAGCAATAAAACAAAATTGACAAACACCCTTTTTCAGCGATATATTAAAAAGGTACTGGCAAAATCCAGTATCGGGAGTGAGACCCCGCTGTTACTTGGTGCATTGTCACCAGCTTTTACGCTGGTTTTTTAATGCCTGCTGTTTGGCAACCCCATATATTATGGCAAGCTGGGCAAGGCCGCTTATGCGGACCGTTTTCAAGTAACGCGGTAGTCTCATCCTTGCTTTAGCTTGCCACCCAATCTGAGACTTTTGAGTGGCGTAAATAATCAGTTACTTGGAGTCATAAAATGACTAGTATTCAAATATTACCTACAAACGCAATAATAGCTACAGATACAAAGCTCGTTACTACTTCACTAAAAATTGCCGAGGCTTTCGGTAAGCGCCATTCACATGTGCTAGATAAAATAAAAAACATAGATTGCAGCAAAGCATTTAGGTCTGCCAACTTTTCGGCAGATACCGCCGTTATTGAGCTTGGGAGCAATAGGCAAAGAAATTCACCTTTTTATAAAATTACTAAAGATGGCTTTATGTTTTTAGTGATGAGCTTTACAGGAAAAAAAGCAGCGCAAATAAAAGAGGCATACATAAACGCATTTAACGCCATGGCCGATAAGTTAAGCGAATTACAATACGGTACATTAACCCATACCCAACAACGCCAAATACAAACCAAAATAAGCACACTGGTAAACAGCCAACCGCGCGAACTGCACCAAAGTTTATACAACACGCTATACAATAAATTAAAAAGCCACTTTAACGTGACCAAGTACGAGCAAATACCCGCCCACTTATTTAACCAGGCGTTAGCGATTGTCGATCAATTTAAGTTAGCTGCCCCGCAATACGACGCGGTAATAATTGACTTACCTAAATCGGGCATAATAAAAGCAACGCCAGTTAGCGCCTTTAATTATAGCGATACCTTATTGCCAACCCCAATGGCCGCATTGCTTAACCAGCTTATGCAAGCCGAGGCACAAAACAAACCGGTACTGGTAAGTAATGTACGCACAGCCGCTAAAGACCTAGACGGCCTATTGGGTTTATTGCAGCAATACAACATGATGTTTAAACAAATAACGGCACTAACCGAACCCACCCGCCATATTTAAGGCAATAAAAAACCCCGCTTAAGTGCGGGGTTTTTAATATAGTTAAAGTATTTATTTAATACTTAAAGTTCATCACTACGCATTGCGTTGCATGTGATTGCTCATGAGATGGCCCCATATTAATAACATATTCACCGGTAGCACCCGCAGGTAAAACTTGATAAACCGTTTGTACGTTTCGGCTCAGTACCGCGTTGCTTTGGCTAAATTCAGAGCACCTAAAAGCAAAGTCTTTAATGTCGGTACCTGAGTTATTGGTTAGCGTAAAAACAACATTAAGCAACCCGTTATCAAGCGTTTTTTGCTCAAAGTTAAGTGCTAAACTGCCTCTAATTTTATCACGCTCGCTAAGTTCGTAACTTGTGTTTGGTGTGTATTCTTTTTCAGGTAATGTGCTTGCGTAAATGCCCAACACAACAAGTATTAACACCAGCCACGTAAACCGCGATGTTTTCTTTTTTTCTGCCATGGTTATTCCCTGTGTTTTATGAGTTTTATAAAAAAAGTATAATACCTTAATTTTGGGCATTAATTTAATTAACGTTAATGCCTGGCATAGCGCCCTCGGTAAAAGTGTAATTTGTAACAACATCGTCAGTTAGCAATACATCTAATACTTTTTGAGTGCCGCTTGATTCTATTTTAGCGGTAAATAAATAAGACTGCGCTTTAGCTGTGCCCTCGTTATAAATATACATCCATTTCGTTTGGGTAGCGCTTAATACATACTTTGAATAAGGCTGCCCAAATAATGCCGTTAATTGCTCGGCTGTTGTTTCGCCTTTAGTAATTTGTTTTATATTTTCAGTGGCAAAATTATTCCCTACTGTATAACTCGACTTAGCACACCCACTTAAACCAAGTGCAATAACCGCTACTGTTAATAGTGTTTTAAACATACCTGTTCCTTTTTTGTTTTAAATAAATAGCAAAAATATAATACCTTAATTTTAGGCATTAAAAACCCCGCATAAATGCAGGGATATTTAAGTAATATTTAATAAATACTGTTTTAATATTTATTCGGGGTTTTGCTGCATTTTATCAAGGCTTTCAAGCGCAAGCCCCAGCGCTTTATCTATGGCTTGCCCCTCGTTTTTAACATCACTAAAGTGCGCTTTAATGCGCAATAGCCCCGCTTTTGTTTCGGGCTTTATATACGTATCAACCCGCTTGTTTTCATTTAACTGTTTTTTATGGTGCGTTTTTCGCGCAAGGGCAACGGCTTTTTTTCTGTCGCTGGGTGTAGTGGTCATTGTGCTTTTTTCGCTATTCAATTTTTAATTATCCTACTTATATTTGCATGCTAAGTAAAATAACACGAACTATGTTTACACGGTAATAAATATCAGTAATAATGTTATTTACACGGTAATTAACTTTTTTGGGAAAAGTGAAATGAAAAACAAATTAATCGATTTAAATAACCATCTTTTTGCACAGTTAGAGCGCTTGAGTGATGAAGGGCTAGATAGAGAAAAATTAAATGAAGAGATAAAGCGCGGTAAAGCAATAAGTGATTTGGGTAAGGTTGTTGTAGAAAATGCCAAGCTCGCGCTAGATTCTGAAAAATTTAAAGCTGAATTTGGCGCAAGGCCATTACCCCAAATGCCAGAAATGCTAGTTAATAATAAGGCAGAATAATAATGGCTGCCTTTAACTTTACCGATGAAATGAATGAGTTTGCGGTTAAGTGTTATTCAAAAATGAGCATTGGTGAAACAACTAAACTATTTAATGATAAGTTTGGCACTGATAGAACGCCCCAATTATTACGCAGTAATATTAAATCAAGAGGGTTTAAAAATGGGCGTGGCCCTGGCGAAATAATGAAAGGGGTATCAAAAATATTTACCCCTGAGCAAATTCAGTTTTTTAAAGATAATTACCCCAATATGAGCCGAAAAGAATTAACGGCCGCCTTTAATGAAAATTACGGTACCACGTTTAAACAATCTCAAATTGTTGGCTTTTTAAAAGCGAATAAAATTAGAAGTGGCCGCACTGGTTATTATTCAAAAGGGCAAAAAAGCTGGAATAAAGGCACTAAAGGTTTAATGAAACCAAATGCCGGATCATTTAAAAAAGGGCAGGTAGCGCACAACTTAAAGCCCGCTGGTTCAGAACGTACCAATGTAGATGGTTACAAAGAGGTAAAAATAGCCGGTTGTAAAGCGTGGAAGTTAAAGCAGCGTGTTATTTACGAACAACATTTTGGACCATTAAAGCAAGGTGATGTTGTGCGCTTTAAAGATGGCAATAAACTTAATTTTTCCCCTGATAACCTGGTGAAAATTTCACGCGCCGAACATCATTTTTTAAACCAGCTAGGCCATAACGATGCGCCCGAAGAATTAAAGCCAACACTTAATATGCTTGCTAAGTTACAGGCAAAAATAGCAGATCATAAGCGTGGGCAAAATGCATAGAGCCATTTTTAACACTATGGAACACCACACGCACATGTATGTAATGTACGAGGGTGCAAAGCACTACGTGATTGCGTCTAATTTAAATGAAGGATTATTTGCACTAATCGACAGTAAAAAAGATACCCCGCCGGAGCTTTGGCAGTGGGTGCGCTGCGAAAGTGTTGAGCTAATAAAAACGGGGGTGGTGCTTGGCTTTACTCGTTAACGA
>Ga0209309_10001428_pt1 | contig 24033 bp, 13 predicted proteins | sample COGITO_mtgs_1204_2_FD_184807 | JGI IMG/M metagenome (GOLD analysis project Ga0209309, IMG submission 184807) | Pelagic marine microbial communities from North Sea - COGITO_mtgs_120412 (SPAdes) (version 2) | ecosystem: Environmental > Aquatic > Marine > Epipelagic ... | reverse complement strand
AGGGTTTACGTGCAGTTTCATGGCGTACATTTGTTGTAAGTTTTGTTCAGTTAATACGGTGTTTATAGGCCCACTTTGCAACACTTTTTTGTTGTGCAGTAAAATAGCATCGGTTGCATAAAGGCTGGCTAAATTTAGATCGTGTATTGCAATAATGGCGCTGTTGCCCTGCTCTACAAAGGTTTTAACGCAGCTGAGCAAAGCATGTTGATGGCGCATATCAAGTGCTGATGTAGGCTCGTCGAGCAGCATTAGTTTTGGCTCGGCCGATTGTGTAAAGGCATCGAGCTGCGCTAAAGTACGCGCCATATGAACACGCTGTTGCTCTCCGCCCGAAAGCGCACTTACGCGGCGAGTTAAATACTGGTTTAAATCCATAATAGCGGCGTATTTATGTACTTTTTCGCTTTGCATTTTTAATGACTCTACATACGGATAGCGACCCATTGCAATAAGCTCAAATACATTAAAATCAAACCCTACGTGGTTAGCTTGCATCATGACTGCGCGCTGTGTTGCAAGGCGTTTTTTAGCGTGAGAGGCCAGCGGCTTAGCATTAAAAAGTACATTGCCTGTAAAGGAGTGCATACCTGCTAAGGTATGCAGCAAGGTAGATTTACCTGCGCCATTTTCACCAAGTAGTGCTACAAGTTGCCCTTGTTTAGCGCTGCCATTAATAGCGTTTAAAACGCTGTGATTATCAAAGCCAACGCTTAGGTTGTTAAACGTGATCATGACCAACCTCGCTTATTTTTCATTATTAAATAAATAAACAATGGCGCACCCAATAGCGCGGTAATAATGCCAATGGGTAGCTCTGATGGCATGATCACAATGCGTGCTAGCCAGTCAGAAAGTAGCAATACCACTACGCCAATTAGCATACAAAGCGGCAGCATATTACGTAAATGTGGCCCTACCATTAAGCGGGCAATATGCGGGACTACCAAGCCAACAAACCCTATTAAACCGGTAAGCGCTACAACCGCACCTACCCCTAATGCAACGAGTATAATTACATACAATTTAAGCTTATTGGTATCTACTCCTAGGTACTGAGCTTGTGACTCGCCAATAAGGAGTAAGTTCATGGGGTTTTTTAACCGCCACAGGCCAATTAGGCTGATAAACAGTAGCGGCGCAGCTTGAATAATCGTGCTCCAGCTTGCTCCGCCTAATGAGCCCATGGTCCAATAATTTATTAATCGTAGCGCGCTATCGTCGGCAAAAAAACTCAGTAGCCCAATAACAGCGAATGCTAACGCGTTAATAGCAACCCCCACCAATATAAGTGTGGTGATATTAATTTGCCCCTGCTGCTTGGCAATAAAATATACCAGCGAGGTAACACCAAGCGCCCCTAAAAACGACGCATAAGGTAAATACAACTGAGCGTTAAAATTAAACTGCGCGCTAAGTGCAATAAACGCCACTGCAACCATTGCCGCACCAGCACTAATGCCAATAATAGATGGATCTGCCAGCGGGTTACGGCACAACGCTTGGGTTGCCGCCCCTGTTTGGGCAAGTACCAACCCTACTAATACAGCAAGCACAAAACGCGGCAAACGTATTTGCATTACTACATTAATTTGCAGCGCATCAAACTGATTAAAGTACTCGGGCGCAAGCCAGGCAATAGCTAAACGCCAATCCCATCCTGCAGGGCCGTACCCAATGCTTAGTAGCGCCAAAGCAAAAATACAAACAGAGGCTAATAGCATCCATTTATGAGTTTGGCTAAGTGTTATAGGCACAAAGCGGCTCAATGTTAGGGTGTTCATAAGCGGGTTTTATACTCGTTAAGCTCATTAATTGCTGTGGCAATACGTGGCGACATGCCAAGCGAAAGCAGGCTATCCATTACAAGTAAGTTACAGCTTTGCGCTGCTTTTAATAAGCGTAGGTTCGGTTGCTTACAAAAAGCCTGCTTGCCGCCAATGCTTTGTACAACATGCTTTGGCGCAACTAAAAAGTCAGGCTGATTTACAGCAAGTACTTCGGTATTAATTACTTTAAAGCCTGAATGTGTAGCGCCTATATTAGTAATGCCCGCATAGCTAAATAATAAATTAGGGACGGTTTCTTGCCCTGCAGCAACAAGCCCGCGCTCATTAGCTGAGAGTAAAAATAGCGCGCTGTGTGTCTGCGCTTTTGCTTTTTCAGGTAATGAGTCTGTAATGTGCGTAATAAGTGATTGCGCTTTTTGCTTGGCGTTTAAGTCGGTACCAAGGCGTTTAATTAGCTCAAGTAGCTCATTTACTGAGGTGGGCTTTTTATAATGAATTAGTTTAACCCCAGTTGCCTCAATTTGTTTAAGTGCTTGGCTTCGCCCTGCGCCTTCAAGCGCTAATAAGGTGGTTGGGCGCATAGAAAGCACGCCTTCTGCCGCTAATTCACGGTAATAACCCACCTGTGGTAATTGCGTAGCTTGCTGTGGGTACATACTAGATTGATCAACCGCTACAAGGGTACTTTGTTTGCCCAGCGCATAAATTATTTCTGTAAGGGTGCCGCCAGCACTAATAACGCGCTCCTGTGCAAGTGCAGGTTGAGCGACTAAAGCAAACAATATAAATAGGTATTTCATTACAAACTCCGGCTTTTATTTTTCGGCTATTATAACTAGTTAAATCTAAATGAAAATGATTATCATAATTAATTGATCTTAATTTGACTTAGTTGTAACATCCTAGCCATAAATAATAACTATTATCATTTGGAGTTAAAGTGAATCCCTCTACATTTAAATTTACTGCTATAGCAACCTTATTACTCGGATCGGGCACTGCATTTGCCGAAAACATAATTGACGATCATATTGTTGTGAGTGGCTCGCGCTTTGAACAAAAGCTTAAAGATGTAACAGGCTCAGTAACGGTTATTACCGAGCAAGATATAGAGCGCCAGCTAGCTGTAGATTTACAAACCATGTTTAAATACGATTCAAGCATTGCAACCACAGGCAGTGGCGCAGGCGCGCAAACACTTACTGTACGTGGTGTTGGTGGTAACCGTGTTGTATTTATAAAAGATGGCCGACGCACCAACGATGGTTATGCAGGCGGAGGGGGATATTTAGTTGGCCGCAATTACTTTGATGTAGCAGGCGTAAAACAAGTAGAAGTAGCCAAAGGTGCTGCATCGTCTTTATATGGCTCTGACGCACTCGGTGGCATTGTGGTTATAACCACTAAAGATCCAAGCGATTATTTAAAAAATAACAGCAGCTATGTAAAAATGGCACTGGGGTATCAAGGTCAAAGTAACCAAATTGCTGCTGATATTACCGGTGCAAAAGACTTAGGCGACTTTGCAGTAAGCGCAGTTTATAGCCATCGCGACAGCGAAGAAGTACAAAACTATGACGAAAACTTACCCGGTTATGATGCAAAGTCGGACGCTTTAATAGTTAAATTTGAGCAACAGCTTGATGAAAAACGCACACTTAAATACACCCTTGATTACTTTAATCAAACAATTGAGCAAGAAATAACTCCCGCCATTCAAGAAACCGAAGAAGACGACACTAGTTGGTCACTGGCGCTAGATTACCATTCAGAGGTAGCAACAGCTGCGTTTGATAAATGGTATGGGCAAGTGTCTTATAGTAGTTACGAGCAGCAAAGCGATCAAATTAGTGGCGCAAGCACCTACACCGATTATAACGACTATCGCTTTGAGCAAAATATTTTAGGTTTAAAAGCGATATTTAATAAAGAGCTTAAAGGAGAAACCACCGATCACGAAGTGGTATACGGAGTTGATATCGACTTATACGACACCACTCGCCCACGTTTAAAAACACGTGTTTTAGCTGATGGCACGGTTGATTTTACAGACCAAAAACAAAAAGCATTCCCGGGGGCTGACACCTCTTTAATTGGCGCTTATGTACAAGACAGTATTTCGTTTAAAAACAGTGCCTGGTCGGTTATTGCAGGCGTGCGATATGATTACTACACCCTAGAAGCTAAAAGTGATGAGCTTTACGCTGATGCGCAGCTTGATGATATTACCGAATCTGCTTTCTCGCCTAAGCTAGGTGTTATATACCAAGTTGATGATAACTTATCGTGGTACGGGCAATACGTACGAGGCTTTAAAATACCACCGCACGACCAAGCCTATCAAAGCCACGGCGTTGAGCCGTTTTATCAAATATTACCAAACGCCGATTTAGACCCAGAAAGCAGTGACTCATTTGAGCTTGGGCTTAGGTACGCCAGCAGCGATATTAGCGTAAACTTAAGTGCTTTTTATGCAGCATTCGATGATTTTATTGAAACCGCCGTAGTGGGTGTTGAGCCAACGTACATTCCTGGCGTAAACAAAACGCTGTATCAATATCAAAATATTAGCGAAACACAAATAAGCGGTGTAGAAGCCGGAATTGCCATGTATGTCGCTGAAAATATACTACTAGAGGCAAACGTGGCTTACGTTGATGGTGAAAATAAAGAAACCGATCAGCCACTTACCAGCATTAGCCCGTTAAATGGCTCAATATTGTTAAGTACAGAGCTGGGTAATATTAACTGGACCGCTGCGTTGCGTTTAGCTAAATCGCAATCGGATGTAGTACTTGATGCAAACGATGATAAAACTACGCAAGGGCATGGTTACGGCGCTGTTGATTTATACGCAAACTACGAATGGCAAGCGTGGCAGCTAAATGTAGGTGTACTTAACTTGCTCGATAAAGAATATGTACCTTTTGAGTTGATTGCAGGTCAATCGCAAAGTGCTGATTTTAGCCAATACACCCAACCTGGGCGTAACTTTTCAGCAAGGGTAAGCTATCAGTTTTAATTGGGGCTAAACAAATGGCAATAAACGCTGCATGGGTATGCAGCGTTTGCCTGCCACATATTTACTCAAGTCAAATTACTAAATGGTGAGTATATTCAGGTACACCTCTACATACTCAATGCCCATTAACACTTTATATAAACAGCACTTTTAAAGCTTAAATCGCCGTTATTTATAAATTAATTAATCGCAAAATCTTGGGTTTCTAAATAGCTGGGGGCGTTTTTAAAGCATGCCGTTAGCTTACTTGCAAGCGTTGTATTTATTGCGCTGTCGCACTCTAATTCCCCGTTATACTTCCCCCTAGTAAGCGGCACTAAGCTTAACGAGTCATAGCTTGATTTACTTTGTATTTTATGAATTACCACCCCCTGCCCTGCTGATACCTTTATTAAATCAAACTCTGCTTTTACGGGTTGTGTTATAGCGAGTTTTTTTACATATAACGGGTTTTTAAAAGTTAGCTTTGTCGAAAAAAGGGCCGTACCTCCGCGTTCAAAATGACCATTAAACACAGTGGTATTTAAAGTGGGTGTCTTCTTATTTATTAATAAGTTTAGGTTAAACTTACTTGGTAAAATAGTGATCTGGCTTTGCTCGTTTGCTGCTTTTCTTAAAGCATCTTTGATTATTTTTAAGTGGGTATCACTTGTAGTTACTTCATACACTATTTGGTAGTCGTGGGGAGTAGCGTATAAAGGCATGTGACTGGCAAGCACTTTATCGTTTGCTAATATAAGCGCCATGCCATGAAACCCAACATAGCTGTGGCTCTTATGCGTATTTTGTGAATTGTGTAGGGGAGTGTTTGCTAAAACTGTTGTTGAAAACAAAATAAAAAATAGCAGTAGGTGTTTCATTTTTATGCTCTAAAATTAATATAGCGCTACTATAAGCTGATTTTTATGTATAAATAATCGATAATAAATTGTTAGTTGTTTCCTTTTAATCAATACGGTTTGGCGCTATGCATTTAGATGACATTGAAAAAGTAATTCATATGGCGGGTTCGCAAAACCTGCACACAACCGCTAAGCATTTTAATGTTACCGCTGGTGCGCTTTCTAAAACCCTAAAAAAAGTTGAGGCAAGCTTAGCCACTAAACTATTTAATCGTGTGGGTAAAACCTTAGTACTTAATGATAAAGGCAAAGAGTTTGTTAAGCACAGTAGCGATTTAGTTCATAACTACCAACAGCTCACTAGCCGCTTTAAAAGCGATAATCATAAATTTAATGCAGTAATTGCAGGCCCTGCTATTTTACTTAAAAGTGGTTTAAAGAGGCTGCTTACACCACTTAGCCACCTGCCCTGCTCGGTACGAATAAATAATGTGTTTGAGGGCGAAGCCATAAGCCAAGTGGCGTCGGGAGCTGCGCATATTGCGCTGGTTACTCGCGAGGCACTAAATAACAGCCAGCATACTAACTTAGTGGCAGTTGACGTATTTAATACAGGGTTTAGTGTAGCTGCGGCACGCACCCATAATTTAGTACAAAAAAAGTTATTAGCTCTTAGTAAAAGCGAGTTTGCGCAATCAGCTTTTGCTTGTCCGCTGTTTTCACCCCTGTGCGGTTTAGAGCAAGGTATTGGTTCTGATGGTTGGCAAGATGAAATGGCTGAACGTAATATTGTCTTCAGGTGTAGCGACTACAGTGCTCTCATTGAGGTAGTACAAAGTGGTTTAGCACTTGCGTATTTACCAGACTTTGTGATTGATGATTTAGCACTTACAAAAATAACTGTAAAGGGGGTTAACAGTCACTACAGCGAAGGCATAGTAGTGATTTACAAACCATCAACAGCAGATGGCTGGCTTAATAAACTGATGCACTCTCTGTAAAGTATTTATCACTTTGAGTTCAATGCAAAGTTAAGCTGCGCTTAGCTAATATCAGCCACTACACATTGGTTACGACCATGCTCTTTAGCATGGTAAAGCGCTTTATCGGCACATTTATATACTTGGGCAATATCAGTACTATGCACAGGCCAGGTCGCAATGCCTATAGAAATAGTGATGTTACCTATAGTGTCCATCTCCGTCGACTCTACTGTTTTACGTAAGCGCTCAGCAATTTTAAAGGCGCTTTGGCTATTTTCATTAGGTAGTACAAGGACAAACTCTTCACCGCCGATTCTCGATACTATATCGTCTCTTCTTGATAGTTTTTTAATTATATTTGTTAGCGAAACTAAAGTTTCGTCACCTTTGTCATGTCCAAAAGTATCGTTAACGCGTTTAAAAAAATCGATATCAATTTCTAATATAGCGAATGGGGTTTGCTTTAGTGTTAGTTGGTTAAGTAGGCCGTTTAAGCTTCTTCTGTTATGCGTATCTGTTAAAGGGTCTGTTTGTGAGTCATGGCGCAGCACACCTATTTGGGCTTGTAATAATGCAACTTCTCTTAACATAGCTAACTTCAGTTTCTGACTTTCAAAATACCACGACTTCACATTTTTAAGTTTTTCTAAGCTTGAAGGATCGTCGAGTGTATTTGCGTTATCGGCTAAGCGTTTTAGTGGCCTCGCTATAAAATGTGCAAATAAGCCAATAAAAATAAACGTGACTAATGCCATCGGTATTGTTTGCTTAACCACTTCAATGGTTAATGTATCAAGGGAGGAGAGTGTTGATTTTAAAGGTCTCTGTGCCACGATTCCCCAATTAGATAAAGTAACAGGTGCATAGCCTGCGAGCATTGGCTTGCTTAAGCTATTAATAACTGTTGAAGTGCCCATTTCGCCATTTACAACAGCGTCAATCACAGAGTTGTTAGCAATAACGTTGCCGATTCTGGCAGGTTCTGGGTGATATAAAATGCGCTTATTTGAGCTAACAACATAAAGATATGAGCCACCTTTGTAATAATGCTGCTCTAGAAGCTCATTTAAAATATTTTTTTCTTTTAAATAAAGAGAGCCACCAATATAGCCTAAATACTTACCTTCAAAATCAAACAAAGGGTGCGATATAAAAACAATTAAATTATCAGCTGCTGACAAATAAGGTTCACTAATTAATGGACGTTTTTCTTTTAGGGCTTCTATTGCACCAGGAGACTGTATTTGCTGACCTATTATACTTTCTAAACGAGGTGATGTAGCTGCAATAACGCTGTGTACATTTATCACAACAGAGTTAAAACTATCAGTTTGCTGATTTAAGCGAATGGCTTCATCGTTTAATAATTTGGAGTTATTTGGTGATTGCTCAATAATTTTAGCCGAGTATTCAAGCTGCTGAAGCGCAGATTTTAAAAAGTTATCGGTTGTGGACGCTAGTTTTTGAGCATAGGCTAAATTACTTTTTAGTGTATATGATGTTAACTGCTCTTTTTGAACCTGATAGGTAGAATAAAAACTCCCTACCAATGTGCTCAATGCTGCAGATAATGCGAGTAGCAATATAAGCAATCTTAAGTTTAAAGCGGGTAGTAATTTATATAGCAAAGCAGCATCCCAAAGCACTAAAATTCAGCGCGTATTATACGAAGTTAAGTATTATACCCGTTTAAGTGTTTTTAATTAAGTTGGTTTGTTTAATTTAGCGACTAAGCTTTAGGAGGTGCGTGATAAATAATATATTCCAGCGCTGTAATTTTTTGTCCTCCAGAAAGAAAAAACCATTAGCTTCAAGTGAAACTAATGGTTTTTATTTATAGTACGTATTTAATTAATCTTACGAATTATTTTTTCTACGACGTACGAACAATAATGGTGTAAGCAAGGCCATTAACCAACCAAATGAACCACTTGAGCTCTTATTAATAATAGACGTTGAGGCAACAGCTGTATCTGTATTACCTTTGCTATCACTAACTTCTAGTTGGAACGAGATAGTTTCATCACTTGATACCTTCGGTGCATTAAATTTAACTTCAGAAGCAGAAGATAAAATAATAGTAACAGGCGTACCCGATAACTGAGTCCACGTATAAGTTAGCTCGTCATTATTTGCATCTGTTGATTCAGAACCATCAAAGATAACAACATCACCTTCAGTAGTACTTGAAGTACCCGTAATTACAGCAACAGGTGCAGCTTCATCAACACCAAAGCTGTAAGTAGATGAAACAGTGCTATCACCAATCGTATTTGTAAGTGTTAGCTCTTTTTCAGTTCCTACTTCTCTAGGCATTAAATCAAAACCTACAGATAGCAACTCAGTTGATTCGCCAGCCTTTCGAGTAATAGTCCATTCAGCAGTATTTCCGCTTACAACACCATCATTAGTTACATTAGCAATTTCTTGACCTTCGGTAACCATTGCTTTTAATGTATAAATTTTATCTGCATTGGTAAAGTTTGGCTCTATATCAAAACTTACAGGTTGCGCTTTACCTGCGATCATTTCTTGATTGCCCGCAGCTAGTTCTGTAGATACCACTTCAGTTACTTCATCATTTGCGAACGATACTGTTAATGGTATCTGAACTTCTGTAGAACCATCACCTGATTTCAATGACAGTAATGAGCTACTACCGCTGTTATCAGACCATGCAACTGTTAGATCAAACGAACCATTACTTTCGTCAACGGTTGCACTTACAGTGTCACTTTTAGACTCGTCATTTGTTAAGATTGATACTGCACTAATTACAACTTCATCTATTGCACCTGGTGCAGAGGCAGTATAACCGTCTGCTACAATGTAATAAGTATCAGCTGGTAAGTTAAGGAATGTTAATGACTCGTTTGAGTTAGGACCAGCACTGCTACCAATGTTAATAAACTCGCTATTTAAAACTCGTAAATCAATGTCCGGCGCTGTTGCTGATGAAGTACTAAATACGACATTTGGTACAACTTCATCAAAAGTAAGTACTACAAAGTCAAAACCACCATCTTCAACAAATACTGTTTGTGGTTCAACTAAGTTAGAGCTTTTATCAAATACACCCACTTCAATATTATTCAAACTTTTAGACATTAAATCAGTGAATGTATAAGTACCGCTTGAGCGAGATGCCGCTATTGATAATGCTTCTGGTAAATTACTTTCAGCTACTTGCACTAAAATAGGCAAATGAGCATCCGGTAAACCGGCTGAAGTTAGTTCAAGGCTACCAAAGTTCCATACATCTGCAGCAGATGCGCTTACATCAGCAGTTACAGTTACGGTTTGTGTTTCGCCTGCTTCAATATCAAAACTAGTTGGTGAAACAGTTAATGACATGTTGCTAGATGTTGATACTGGGGTTGCAGTCCAGTTAGCATCTTTAGTTGCTGTAAATGTACGAGTCCAAGTACATGTATCAATACATTGTGTATTTGTCATTGATGGAATATTTAGCGATAAAGGAACACCACCCGTTGCTGGGTTTGCCTTCATGTAGTTACCAAATGTTTCGTCCATGATAAGGCCTGTATTAGTCGCTAAGTTTACGCGAATACTACCCGAGCCCATATCAAATACGTCAGCTGGTGTTGAACCGTCTTCTTTACGTACATCGGTTGTAGCCGTCATCATTAATGCTGAACGAATGTTATCTGGTGTCCATGTTGGATGTGCAGATTTTAATACTGCACCAGCACCTGAGGTATGAGGCGCTGACATTGATGTACCTTGTAAGAAGGCAAAGTCACCAGGAGAAGGGGCTGTTACATCATTACCAAAATCTTGGTCGTTGTAAGCAGCGTAAATTGATACACCTGGCGCTGTAACTGAAGGCGTCATAATATCAGCAGTAGTACTGTTAGGACCTCTTGATGAAAAGTCAGCCATATCATCAGCTTGACCAACAACTAGAGTAATAGCTGGGTCAATAGAGATTGTCATACCTGAAGTAGCGGCTAACTCATCTAATAGTGCCTTACCTGAGTTTTCAGAAATAGCAACAGAAGGAATAGTTGTACCTTCTAAGCCTGACATAGTTAGTCGTGCATCCCCATCAGTATTATTATAAACAATAACTGCTGCCGCTCCTGCTGCAGTTGCATTAGCAACTTTATCTGAGAACGCACAAGCACCACGACTAATTACAGCAACGGCATCTTTAAATGAATCAGCAGCAAATGCACTACAGCCTTCAAAATTATTTGCATCAACAGATAAAGACGTAATAGGAGGAGCCGTTACAATTTCAGTAAATAAAGGACCTGTGCCGTTTGAATATGCAAATGCTTCATCGTTAAATGTAACAAAGCTATCTAGTGATCTACCATGCGTTGAAGCACCAACAACAGTATACCAAGGTGCATTTTTTGATGTTGTGTAAGCTTCTGGACCATCGTTACCAGCAGATACTGCGGCAAAAATACCCGCTTCTTGTGCTGCTAAGAAACCAAGTTCAGTAGAACTTGCCCAAGGGTTACCACCACCACTAATTGAATAGTTTAAAACATCAACGCCATCAGCAACCGCATCATCTAAAGCGGCAACAATAGCTGCACTAGGACAACCTGTATACTTATCATCGGCATTACCAGGGCTACAAATTTGGTAAGCAACAATATTGGCGTGCGGTGCTACACCAGATATTTGTTCAAACGAAAATGTATCATTAACGATACCATCACTTTCTAATACACCAGTTTCTAGTGCAATTAACGGTACATTTTTTAAAATATTACCGCCTGCTGTACTTGCTGTGTGTGAGCCGTGACCGCCGTAATCTTCACCATTTTTAGCCGGCGGTGTAGTACCAAACACTTCTACATCGTCATAGTTATCAGTAACACTTGCATACGAGCGAACGCCAATTAATTTGTCGTTACATAGTTCAACAAAATCAGCTGCACAATCACCTACGTAATTACCAGCACCCCAAGGGTTAGTATGGTCGTAACCATCACCGCCAATGTCAGCGAATGAGTCGTGATCTGTATTTACACCACTATCAATTACACCAATAATAACGCCTTCACCCATATTAGTGGCTGAATTACCTTCGCCTTGCCATACTTGGGTGGCACCAATATGAATAGGACCGGTGTCAGTATCCATTGTTTCCATACGTTCACGTTCAATATAATCAACGCCATCTAAAGCAGCTAACTTTACAGCTTGCTCTTGAGTTAAGCGCATAGCAACACCGTTGAATGCATTTTTGTATTGATATACAACGTTTGCTTGTTTACCTAATGAAAGGCGCGCTTTAGAAAGGAAACTTTGTTGTTTATCTTCAAGGTAATTGGTGTATTGAACCGCGTCAGTAGATTTAACATCTAAACGTAATTCATTACGTACCTGTTGCGAGCTCATTTTGCTATTAACTAACTTTGAAAAAAGTTCTTTTTTAGCTATTTTAGGGCTTGTAGCTGCAAAACCAACAACGCTGCCATCGTAAGTCGCTAATGGTAGATCTGCTAGGCGTACAATATAAGTATATTCACCAGATGCTAAATCAGGCTCAACAACAATTTTTTTTACTGCTTTAGCTACACGAGTAGTTGAAGTAGATGTTTTAGTTTTGTCGACTGCTGACTTTGCAAGTGCTATTTGTTGATGAACACTGCTTCCGCCGGCTGCTGAACTTAACGATACGGTTAATAGAGCTGCTGAAACAGCTAATGCTACTTGGGTCTTCACTGAACACTCCTTGCGCTTTTGTACGCATGTAATTATTATTTTTGGTAATTTATTTAAAAAATTTAAGTGGGTTTAAATTAAAATAAATAAGGCTGTTTGAAAGATAACACATGTCATTATAATGTAAATATAGTGTGCTTTACCTTTGGTTGTGCTTTATTAATAGTGTAATCCTAAAAGTAAAAAAATAGGCTTTTAAATAAACTAACAAAATATGAAATGACTAAACGGCTCAACTTGCAGTAAATGGGTATTAGTTTGATTTTTAAAGGTTTTTTATTTTTTTTATTCTAAATTAATCAATTTATAAACCTAAACAAACCGTTAACTAGATTTAATTAATTTTAAAAATTAAGATTTACATTCGTTTACATAATGTATATTTGAATATGCCACCTTGCTTGGTTTGAAACATTCCGGTTTAGCCTCGTTGAAATTCTACCCATAAAAAACGCATATTCTTCCATCTATCTATCATTAAACTAACCTTGTGGAATTAAAACTTGCTTAATACAGAGGTACTCCTGCAAGTTATGCTTAGCGTCAAGAACGCTAAATGAATCGACTACTTTTAATCTATGTAGGAGTAAGTAAAAGCAACTATGTTGCATGCAAAAAAACACAAAAAATAAATGCAAAGTTGGGGTTTACTTGCCTTTATATTTCGCTTTCTTCTATTTAGAGGAAATAATCATACTACGTAAGTTTTATCATTTTTAGAAATCAAACACACATTATAAATTTAACCTCGAAAAATTAACTCGCCCAACAATATATATTTTACTTGTTAGCTATCGCGCTCACATACAATTGAATTACTAATAAATACACACCTTAAGCATCTATTAAGCTTGTAAAAACACTTAGAGTACTGCTTTGCAGTTACTTTAAAAAGTAGTTAAGCTGCATACACTTATCTACTTTTTAGCTTTGGAGTGTGTTTTGCTAAATAAGTGTATTGTATCGTCTATTGTTTTTATATCTGGGTGCTTAATGCCATTACAATCCTCGTTTGCTAAACCCGTGCTTTCTCTTGAACAACAACTTGGCCAAAAGCTAATACTCGACTTTCGTTATTTTTGTCAGCATGGTGCGAGCACTAAATGCCGAATACCAATGACCGAGTTACCTAATGAGCTTAGTACCGCTATTGCTAAATACGATATTGGTGGAGTTATTTTATTTTCTGAAAATACCCAATCGATAGAACAAACCATTACGCTTAATAGCCAATTGCAAACAGCGGCGAGTAAGTCCAGTAGTAAGCTGCCGCTATTTATATCAATAGATCAAGAAGGCGGACGTGTAGCGCGTTTACCACGCGATGTTGCTACATCATTTACAGGTAATATGTCGATTGGCGCAACCTACAAAAAGCACGGTACGAGCTTTGCGACAAAAACAGCAACTGTTATCGCTAAAGAGCTAAATTCACTGGGTATCAATGTAAACTACGCGCCCACGGTTGATGTAAATATGAATCCCGACAACCCCGTTATCAACGTACGCTCATTTGGTGAAAACCCAGCATTAGTGAGTAAATTAGGTGCTGCACAGGTAGCAGGATTTGAGAACAACGGTGTTATTACCTCGTTAAAGCACTTCCCGGGCCACGGCGATACAAACGTAGATAGCCATACAGGTTTGCCTAAAGTAAACCATGCAAAAGAAGTTATTTACGAGCAAGACCTAGCACCGTTTAAACACATTATCGCCAAGCAAAACCCCGGCATGATAATGACGGCGCATATTCAATACCCAGCGCTCGATAGCACAACGTTTGTAAGTGTTAATGGCAAAACCATGATAAAACCGGCAACAATGTCGCGCGCAATCATTACTGATATTTTACGCGGTGAGCTTAATTACCAAGGTGTTGTAGTAACTGATGCGCTTGATATGGCTGGCATTAGTAACTTTTTTACGCCAACTCAAGCGGTAATAAATACATTTTCAGCTGGGGCTGACATTGCCCTAATGCCCGTTGAAATTAGAACACCCGATGACTTAAACAAACTCGATGACCTTATTAAAGAGCTTATTGCAGCGGTTAAATCAAAACAACTTGATGAGCAAGAAATAGCACAATCTGCACAGCGTATAATTTCACTTAAAAATAAATTTAGATTAAGCACTAATTTTGACCCTATTACCGCGCTTACTGAAGCTAAGCAGGTTATTGGCAGTGCAGCACATCGTAAAATAGAAGCGCAACTTGCTGTAGAGGCAATAACGCAGGTTAAAAATAATAACAGTACTTTGCCGCTTAATTTAAAAGCAGGAAGTAATGTTCATATTATTATGCCCGACACGCGTAAATGTATGGCAATGCAGCAAGCAATTGAAGCTATGAGCCAGCAAAAACTTAACTATAGCTGTAGCAGCTTACAAGGGTTCGACCCTGCACTCGCAAAAGCACAAATACACGCTGCTGATGTAGTTATAGCCGGCAATGCAACGCCTAATCAAAGTGCGGTAGAAATTGGCGGTATGGATGATTTAAAAGACGATCCTAATTTTTCACTTAATAATGCAGAGCAACCAAAAGCACTTGAGTCATTATTAAATATGGCAAAGCAGAGTAATAAAAACACTGTGTTTATAAGCTTAAGAGCTCCTTACGATATTGCTAAATTTGGCGATTATGCAAATGCTGTACTTGCATCTTACGCATATAATATTGATGTAGATAAAAACGATATTGTATCTGGGCCTGCTTTTACCGCCCTTGCAAAAGTGTTACTTGGTGAAGCACCTGCTAACGGCGTACTGCCTGTCACAATAAAATCGCAAAAGGCGCACTAATATGAAACTTAATTGTGATTTAGGCGAAAGCTTTGGCGCGTGGAAAATGGGGCTAGACGATGATGTAATGCCACATATTGATATGGCTAACATTGCCTGTGGATTCCACGCTGGTGATGCTGATGTAATGGCAAATACTCTTATGCTGGCCAAGCAACATAACGTACAAATTGGCGCTCATCCAAGTTACCCAGATAAGCAGGGCTTTGGTAGACGCTCAATGAATCTTAGCGGAAAAGAGCTTATAAACTGTCTGCATTATCAAATAGCCGCTATTGAAGGTATGGCAAAAGTGCAAGGTTTAACACTTAGCTATGTTAAACCCCATGGTGCACTTTATAACGACATGATGGCTGATGATCAAATATTACAAACCGTTATAAATGCGATTGCCAGCTACTCAACAGATTTGAAACTAATGGTCTTAGCGACTAAAAATGCTAATAAGCATATTGGAATAGCTAAAAGATCAGGAGTTGATCTAATACTCGAGGCCTTTGCAGACAGGCAATACACCGATGACGGGCATTTAGTATCACGAACGCTTGAAGGCAGCGTTCATAGTAAAGAGGTATTATTAGAGCAAGTAACTCAGCTTTTATCCGATGGTAGTGTAACAACTTGCTCAGGAAAAAAACTTACGCTCAATGCACATAGCTTATGTGTACATGGCGACAACGCCGATGGCATAGCACTTATAAAAGATATAAAAGCCCTGTGTAACTCAGCCAATTAGGCTTTTCACACAACCTTAAATTATAAGCTGTAAACCCCCTTTACAGCTTTAACTCATAGAGTTTTACAAGAGCTTCACCGCATCTCCCTTTTAATCCCTGCTTAGCTAACATATAAATACATTTAGAATGATAAAAATCACAACAGGGATCATAAATGAAAAAGCTTTTAGCTCTTAGTTTTGGTAGTAGCCTCGTTTTAGGCTGTAGCAATTTAGCCTACGCTGAAACAAATACACTGCAATTACAAGACGTATTCAATTTAGAGTACGCCAATCAAATAGATATAACCGAAGACGGTAAAACGGTTTATTTTGTGCGTAACCGCATGGATATAAAAACAGATCGTAAAGTTGGTAATATTTGGTCTGTTGATTACAAAACCAAGCAAATGCAGCCGTTAACTTCTGGCGTGCACATGGATTACTCGCCAGTTCTTTCTCCTGATGGTCAGCGCCTTGCATTTATATCGACTCGTGATGGCAGCAGCCAAATATATATTAAATGGCTTAAAACAGGCGCTATGGCAAAAATTAGTAATCTAACGAATAGCCCACGTGCTATTACGTGGAGCCCTAACTCTAGCCAATTAATATTTAGCATGTTTGTTCCAAGTGCTACTTCAGCGCCAGTAAGCTTACCGGGTAAACCTAAAGGGGCAACGTGGGCAGAACCGGCTAAATTTATTGACGATGTTTATTACCGTTCAGATGGTGGTGGTTATACACAAAAAGGCTTTAGCCAATTATTTGTTATAGATGCTAACGGGGGGAATGCTAAACAACTTACTCATGATGAGTTTGATAACGCAGGTGATGTTAGTTTTAGTAAAGATGGTAAATCGCTTTATTTTTCTGCGAACAGACACACAAACAACCAGCTAAAACCCACTAATAGTGAAATTTATAAACTTGATTTGGCTTTGCAAAAAATAACAGAAATTACTGACCGAAACGGACCTGACGAGCAACCTAAAATCTCTCCCGATGGTCGTTATTTAGCGTACACAGGTTATGATGACAAACGCACTAATTACGAAAATACTCAGCTTTATATTCGTGATTTAAAATCTGGGGATACAGTTAGCTTAACGCCAAATTTTGACCGTAGCGTAGGGCAAATTAAATGGAGTGCAAACTCAAAAGGGATTTACTTTAGTTACGCAGATAAAGGCCAAACCGCCCTCGCCTACCAACCACGCAGCGGTAAGCATAAAGTAATAACAACTCAAATTGGCAGCATTGCATTTGGTCGCCCTTATTCTGGTGGTGACTTTGATGTAAGCGAAGATGGCGAAGTAGCCTTTACCCTTGCCGATACTCAGCGCCCTGCTGACATAGCAACCATTAAACGCGGTAAAGCGCAGCGCTTAACTACCCTTAATAGTGATGCTCTGGCCGACAAAGCTTTGGCTAAAGTAGAAGAAATTTGGATTAAATCAAGCCACGATGAGCTAGCAATTCAAGGTTGGATTGCTTACCCACCAGGTTTTGATAGCAGTAAAAAGTATCCGCTAATACTAGAAATACACGGCGGCCCTGTCGCTAATTATGGCCCGCATTTTAGCGCCGAAATTCAACTGTTTGCAGCAAAGGGAAATATCGTCTTATACATGAATCCACGCGGTAGTGATTCATACGGTAAAGAGTTTGCACAAACTATTCATCACAATTACCCAAGCAACGATTTTGACGACTTAATGACGGGCGTTGATGCGCTAATAGCGAAAGGCTTTATTGATGAGTCTAAGCTGTTTGTAACTGGAGGCTCTGGCGGCGGCGTATTAACAGCGTGGATTGTAGGTCATACCGATCGCTTTGCTGCCGCTGTAGTCGCTAAACCCGTTATTAATTGGATCAGCTTTGTACTAACTGCTGACTTTTATCCATTTTTTGCTGATTACTGGTTTCCGGGTAAACCATGGGATCATATTGAGCATTACATGAAACGCTCACCTATTAGTTACGTTGGTAATGTAACCACACCAACCATGCTGCTTACTGGAGAATCTGACTACCGTACACCAATATCAGAAACTGAGCAGTTTTATCAAGCATTAAAACTACAAGGTGTTGATACAGCAATGGTGCGAATTCCTAATGCATCGCATGGTATTACAACCCGCCCATCAAACTTAATGACCAAAGTTGCCTATATTCAATGGTGGTTTGATAAGCACACTAAATAAACTCTGGATAATAAATTTATAGCTTAAATAAAAGCCACTTTAAATAAGTGGCTTTTGTATTCACTGCTGTAGTATTCAAACTGTAAACCCCCTTTACACTTCTGTGACAATTAAATATCGGACTTAGCTAAAACTTCAGTTAGTAAAATTTCGGTTTATAGCATTTTTTGTAACTTGAGTTGGTAAAAAATCGGTTTGAGTCACTGTTTATACCCTCTCAGTTAGTAAAATTTTGTTTTATAGCAACGAGAAGTTAGTAAAAAATCGGTTTATAAATTCCCTCTGTTTGTCTATTAAAGCAAAAATCAGTCACTTATCCGCCCTTTAAAGTTGTTGTAAACGCTTTTTACAGCAAAATCACCCCAAATATGCCGTTTTATGAAAGGTTAGTTAAACTCTGATCTGTAAATTTACTCAGGTAGTTAAATCGTGATCCAAAATGGTTTAGTTAGTTAAAATCTGATCTAAAAATTAAAACAATAAAAAAGGGCCTATTGGCCCTTGAGTAACACTATCTAGTTAGGAATTAAAATTGGTTCATGGTGTTATCTTCACCACCGGCTTTAAGGGCGTTATCACCAGAGAAATATTCTTTGTGTGTATCGCCCATGTTAGAACCCGCTAAATCTTGGTGCTTAACAGAAGCCTGCTCACGGCGAATCTCTTGGCGCTGTACATCACGTACGTACGCCAGCATACCCATGTCGCCAAAGTAACCTTCTGATAAAATATCAGTGCTTAGCGCAGCTGTATGGTACGTAGGCAGAGTAATTAAGTGATGGAAAATACCGGCTTCACGTGCGCCATCGCGTTGGAAGTTTTGCACTAGCAAATCGGCTGCTTGAGCAAGCTCTGTTGCATCCATTTCTGGAGCCATAAGGCCTTTATTGTCGCCAAGACTTGGGTAAGAACTTAAGTCACGGCCAGCTTCTTGCCATTCTTGATATACTTGCTCACGGAACTTAAGTGTCCAGTTAAACGAAGGCGAGTTGTTGTATACCAGTTTTGCATTTGGCACGTGTTCTTTAACACGATTTACCAGCTCTGCGATTTGTTTAACATGTGGTTTTTCTGTTTCAATCCACAGTAAATCAGCGCCCGACTGCAAGCTCGTAATACAATCTAGAACTACGCGGTCTTTTTCAGTGCCTTCGCGGAATTGAAATAAACCGTTATCTAGGCGAGTTGGTTTACATAACTGGCCATTAATTTTCATTGCTGTGTCGCCTTCATTTAAGTCATCAACACCGTTAATTGGTGTGGTTTCTAAAAATGCGTTGTACTGGCTTGCTAAATCACCAGGTGTTTGCGACACAGGTACTTTTTGAGTAAGGCTGGCACCTAGTGAGTCGGTACGTGCCACAATAATACCGTTATCAATACCGAGTTCTAAAAAGGCGTAACGTACTGCATTAATTTTTGCTAAAAAGTCTTCGTGCGGCACTGTAACCTTACCCGCTTGGTGACCACATTGTTTAGCGTCAGATACTTGGTTTTCTATTTGAATGGCACACGCACCGGCTTCAATCATTTTTTTAGCTAGTAAATAAGTTGCTTCTTCGTTACCAAAGCCAGCGTCAATATCAGCAATAATTGGCACAACATGGGTTTCAAAGTTGTCGATTTTATCAATAACCGCTTGAACGTCACCGCCATTCGCTTTTGCTGCATCTAGGTCATTAAACAAGTGGTCTAGTTCACGTGCATCAGCTTGCTTTAAAAACGTGTAAATTTCTTCAATTAATGCAGGAACCGACGTTTTTTCGTGCATGCTTTGATCTGGCAGCGGGCCAAATGCAGAGCGAAGCGCTGCAACCATCCAGCCACTTAAGTACACATAGCTGCGTTTAGTTGTTTTTTGGTGGCGCTTAATTGCCATCATCATTTGTTGGGCAGTAAAGCCATGCCAACAGCCTAATGATTGTGTGTACTGGCTTGTGTCTGCGTCATATGCAGCCATATCTTCACGCATTACGTCTGCTGTGTATTGCGCAATTTCAATTCCTGTGCGGAAACGATTTTGCTTACGCATACGGCTTGCGTATTCAGGGTTAATAGCTTTCCATGGGCTGCCTTGAGATTGGCAAAGAGTAGAAAGAGTGTCTGTTTCGCGTTGATATGTTGTCATAATAAAATCCTTCGAACGAGTGTGTAATACCAACCTGCATAAATCTTTGATCAATTTAACGAATTAAATTGCACTATAACGTCGTTAAAAATTTTTTATTTAGAATAACTAGATACAAAAATTTTTGCCTAGCTCTAGCGTAATTTTCTTAACGTTAAATAGACCCCATATATAAGCAGATTGGTATAAATTATTTTAATGTTGTGAGAGTGGCTAGGAGTGTGTGCTCCGTTTCGCTTGATTCAACATTAGGCTCATTTTTTAGATTTAGTAAATTTATAGTTATTATTGCGGCTATACATTTCGTGAATGGCTAAAAAGCACTCAACATTGCTTTTTTGAGTTATTGTTGCCTTAACGCACTAGCACACAACAACATCGCGACCGTTTAAGGAAGGCAATTATGTCCCACACTCTCACACATTCAGGACTCAGCGTAGACACACAACTTGCTGATTTCGTTAAAAACCAATTACTCCCTGGCACGCATTTAAGTGAACAGCAGTTTTGGCAAAACTTTGCACATATAGTGCAAACACTTACCCCTACAAATAAGGCGCTGCTTGAAAAGCGAGAACTGCTTCAAAAGCAAATAGATGACTATCATCTTGCTAACAAAACCTGGGATAGCGCTAAATACTATGCATTTTTGCAAGATATTGGTTATTTAGTAAAAGAGCCTGCCAACTTTGAGATTGAAACTCAAAATGTAGAACCTGAAGTAGCGCTTACAGCAGGGCCTCAGTTGGTTGTGCCTGTAAGTAATGCACGCTTTGCACTTAATGCTGCTAACGCACGTTGGGGTTCGTTATACGACGCTTTATACGGTACTGATGTGTTAAGCGAAGACGATGGCGCCGAAAAAGGCACTACCTACAACCCAGTACGTGGTTTTAAAGTAATGGCCTACGCTCGCCAGTTTTTAGACAAAGCATTGCCGTTGACTAATGGCTCGCACATAGAAAGCACTAATTATTCAGTAGTAAATGGCGCACTTTTAATTACGTTACGTGATAGCTCTCAAACCACATTAGCTAATCCATCTCAGCTTATTGGCTATCAAGGTGAAGCGCAAAATCCTACTGTAGTGTTATTAAAAAACAATGACTTACACATAGAGCTACATATCGATCACCACCACATTATTGGTCAAGCAGATAAAGCTGGTTTAAAAGATGTGGTATTAGAAGCGGCACTCACAACCATTATGGATTGTGAAGATTCAGTAGCTGCAGTAGATGCAGAGGATAAAGTACAGGTTTATAAAAATTGGTTAGGCCTTATGCAGGGTAACCTTGTTGAATCGTTTAAAAAAGGCAATAAAACCGTAGAGCGTACCCTACAAAGTGATAAAACATACACCGCACTCGATGGAGGCACAGTTACTTTAAAAGGCCGCAGCATGATGTTTGTTAGAAACGTTGGCCATTTAATGACGAATCCAGCGATTACCGATGTGTACAATCAACCGGTATTTGAAGGCATCATGGACGCGATGTTTACTGCAACGGCTGCCTTGCACGACCTAAACAAAAAAACTGGTATAAAAAATACCAGCGCGCAAAGTATTAATATCGTAAAACCAAAAATGCACGGCCCCGAAGAGGTTGCGTTTACTAACACTTTATTTAGCTTAGTAGAGGAAGCGTTAAGCTTACCTAAAAACACCCTTAAAATGGGTATTATGGATGAAGAACGTCGTACTTCTGTAAACCTAAAAGCCTGTATTCATGCCGCTAAAGAGCGTGTGGTATTTATTAACACCGGATTTTTAGATAGAACCGGCGATGAAATTCATACCTCTATGCAAGCGGGTGTTGTACTTCCAAAAGCACAGATTAAACAGCAACCATGGATAAGCGCATATGAGGATCGCAATGTCGATATTGGCCTTGCTTGTGGCTTAAGTCATAAAGCACAAATAGGTAAAGGCATGTGGCCAATGCCAGATAAAATGGCATTAATGATGGAGCAAAAATTAGCGCATCCTAAATCAGGTGCTAATACAGCATGGGTGCCCTCCCCTACAGCCGCTACCCTGCATGCAATGCATTATCACGATATAAACGTATTTACCGAGCAGCAAAGTATTGCAAAACGCACCATTGCAAGCCTTAATGATTTGCTTACACCGCCGCTAATGGCAGACCCTAAAACGCTTTCAAAAGAAGATATTCAAAGTGAGCTTGAAAACAATGCACAAGGTATCTTAGGTTACGTTGTACGTTGGATTGATCAGGGCGTAGGCTGCTCTAAAGTACCCGACATTAACCACATTGGATTAATGGAAGACAGAGCAACACTGCGTATTTCAAGCCAGCATATGGCTAATTGGTTGCTAAATGGCGTGTGCTCAAAGGCGCAAATAGAATCAACAATGGCTAAAATGGCCAAAGTGGTTGATGGTCAAAACGAACACGACACTGCGTATACACCCATGGCAACAAACGAAGAAACCCTTAATAACAGCATTGCCTATCAAGCTGCACTTGCATTAGTTCTAGAGGGCGTAACACAACCTAGTGGTTACACTGAACCACTACTACACAGCTACCGTATAAAGTACAAAGCGCAAAAAACGGATACGCTTTAACCGCTTAACTAACGTTCAAATTAAGTACTAAACCAGCTTTTAAGCTGGTTTTTTATCGCCTAAAATTAGAATAACAGCACTTTTAAGGCATTTTAAAAATATATATTCAAATAAGCATAATACACATGAATATCTAACATTTATTCAAACGTAAAAAAGCGCGTTTTGCTTACACAAAACACGCTTTTTAAAGCTTTTAGTTAATTAAATCTAATTTTTTACAATGGCATTGTGATAGATATTTTGTACATCGTCACAATCTTCAAGCATATTTATAAACTTATCAAAGTTAGCAACAACTTCTTCGTCTTCAATTTCAATATTAACTTGAGGAATAAACGTAATTTCGTCTACTTCAAAGTTAATGCCTTCAAATGCATCTTCAAGGGCTGTTTTAGCTTTAAAGTATTCTGTTGGCGGTGCAAATACCGATATTTTACCGTCCTCGGCTTCAACATCGCTTACATCTACATCAGCCATCATTAGCGCTTCTAGCACAACTTCGTCGTCATCCCCTGCAAAGCCAAGTACCGCATAATGATCAAACATATGCGCTACGCAGCCAGGTGTACCAATTTTTGAGTCTGTTTTGGTAAACGGTAAGCGTACATCTTTAATAGTACGGTTTGGATTGTCAGTTAAACAGTCAACAATAACCATGCAGTTACCAGGGCCATAGCCTTCATAACGGGCAACAGAGTAATCTTCCCCTGCGCCACCGGCTGCTTTTTCAATTGCTTTTTCGATAACGTGCGCGGGTACTTGATCTTTTTTAGCTTTTTCGATTAGGCGGCGCAGTGTTTGATTTACTTCGGGATCGGGATCACCGCTTTTTGCTGCAACGTAAATCTCTTTACCATATTTTGAGTTTACTTTTGTTTTTGCATTGGCTGTTTTGATCATAGAACTTTGACGAACTACAAATGCTCTGCCCATTTTGTGCCCCTAATGAATACGTTACGTTTTGCGGTATTTTACCAATTCAAAACGTATTGGGCTAGCTCCGCAATGGGCAAAACTTGATTAATAAAAACTGTTATAACTACATACCTCATTTCAGAATAAATCAAATGGCATGCTATTTAACATAACTCTATTTTTTCAGAATAACTCTCAACTAATGTCACTAAGTCAGCAAAGTCATGTAAAACGTAATCGGCCTGATCGGCGTAAGCTGGCGTTAACTCTGGAGCGTATAAACATGCACGCATATTTGCATTATGCGCAGCTTGAATGTCG
>Ga0209309_10001423_pt1 | contig 24070 bp, 23 predicted proteins | sample COGITO_mtgs_1204_2_FD_184807 | JGI IMG/M metagenome (GOLD analysis project Ga0209309, IMG submission 184807) | Pelagic marine microbial communities from North Sea - COGITO_mtgs_120412 (SPAdes) (version 2) | ecosystem: Environmental > Aquatic > Marine > Epipelagic ... | reverse complement strand
ACACACATTTAAGGATAGTTAATGTTTGAAGTACAAAGCTTATTAGTAATTGATAATTTATACGTTGATCCGGATGAAGTAAGAGCTCACGCCTTAAATTTATCCTATAGAAATGATGTATTTGGTGAACATTTTTGGAGAACTCCTGCACAGATAAACCTTGATATCATCCCACATCTTGAAAGCTATGTGGGAGAAAAGATTGCTAGGGATATTATGTGGGAGATTCCTAAAGATCCCGAAGAGCACAGAGAAATGAATATGACTTTTTATAAAGTAGTAAATCTTGAGGGACATGCTCGGGCAAATCATATTCATCATGACTGTGCTCACTGGTCGGGCATACTTTATCTAACCCCAGATTTAGGTCCCGAGTATGGTACTCAATTCTGGCGGCATAAGCCAAGCGGGGATGAATATGCTTTTGGTGATTCATCATACAACGGGCCTAATGAGTTTGACGAACGGTGTAGAATACCAGAAGACTTTGAAAAAACAGACTATATCTCACATAAATACAATAGACTAGTTTTATTTAGAGGAGCAAAGTATCATTCAGCTTCGTTTCCAAATGATATGCCGGATGGCGAGAGATTAAATCAATTTTTTTATTTTAATATTGACGATGAGATTATGGAAGTTCCTGATTATCGTGGAGGAAATGCATGACACCTAACTTTAAATTATTTATGAAGGGATTAGTAGTTTTTGCCCTTATCTTTATTAGCATAGATGCTTTTGCCGAACCCTATGTTGAGTATAAGAATGAATATAGTTTGAAAGAGTGGAAACACACTAAGACTACTAATCATCTAAGAGTAGGGTACAAAGCAGAGAATAATTTGTATTTTGAAATTGGGCCAATGACTGAGGGTTATAGCTACGAAGCAGGTTACAAATTTAAGTTTAACGCTTTAACTTTTAAAGGTAAGGTCGAGACTAAGGACGTGGGTACTTCTGATACTAAAGTTGAAACTGAAGTACGACTTAATTTTTAGATGAATAAGATGCAGAAGTATATTGACGTGCGTATAGAACAGCTTTCAGAAGAAGCTGCAAAGTGCCACAGTCAGTACGACCGCATGTGGTATAACAAAATTATCTCAGAATTACACTGGGTAAGCATGATGGGCACGGACTTAAAAGTTACAAACTGCCCTTTGGAGAAAGAATGAAATATATAGCAAAATTAATGGGAGAAAGAACTTCTCTTGATGGTGTAGTATTAATCGGGCTTTGTGGAGCTTTCATATTGTTCGGGGGCTTAGCTAAGATTGCTGCGTGGGGCGGATTGGCATGGGGAGTGTACACACTTCTAAGGACTGAAAAATGAGCGAGCATCATCCAGCGGATATAAATGGGGACGGTCACGTAAGTGATGAAGAACTCAGAATGCACCTCGAATTTAAACGAAAGAAACTCGAAGACGAAGATGCACAGCGAGATGCTATGAGAAAGATGACATGGTTTGCACTCTTCGGAATGCTACTCTATCCTTTCGGTATCTTCTGTACTAGCCTCTTCGGGCTTGATACAGCTGCGGGTATCATTGGAGATATCGCACCCACATACTTTATCGCCATTAGTGCGTTAGTTGCGGCCTTCTTCGGAGCGAATGCTTACTCGGGTAAAAATAATTCTTGACATAGCAAAGTGAAGGGTGTATAATATATAGAAGTTAAGAGGACAGCTATGCAAATTCAACAATCGCTACAAAACACTTGGGACGCATAGTGAAAATTTTTCTCTATTTTTTGCTGCTACTGCCTTTCTCGGCAGTAGCTAGCGAAGACATAAAATGTTTAGCTAGTAATATTTATTTTGAAAGTAGAGGAGAATCCTTGGCAGGGCAGCTAGCTGTAGCTCACGTTACTGTAAACCGAGTATTGTCCCCTAAATTTCCAAATACTGTTTGTGATGTTGTATACCAAGCAAAATATCATGAATTATTCCCACTAAGAAATAAGTGTCAGTTTTCTTGGTTTTGTGATGGAATAAAAGAAGATATCACAGATATAGAAGCTTATGAAAAAGCAAAAGACATAGCAACTTATGTCTTAACAGCAGGGAGTCTTGATATTACTGATGGAGCTCTATACTACCATGCCCGTACTGTAAGTCCGTACTGGAACAAACACATGAACCATACTCTTACTATAGGAAATCATATATTTTATAAATGAGCTATTCAAAACAAGTTCTCGATCATTACAACAATCCTCGTAATGTCGGAAAACTAGACAAAGAGGATGATATGGTCGGTACAGGCATGGTGGGCGCTCCCGCTTGTGGCGATGTAATGCAACTACAAATTAAGGTGAGTAAGGATGGAATTATCGAAGATGCTAGGTTTAAAACATACGGATGCGGAAGTGCTATCGCGTCTTCCAGCCTCCTTACCGAATGGGTTAAAGGTCGCAGTATTGATGAAGCTGGGAATATTACCAACTCCCACATCGCAGAAGAGCTCTGCCTTCCTCCAGTCAAAATCCACTGTAGTGTCCTTGCAGAAGATGCGATCAAAGCTGCAATAAAAGATTATAGGAACAAACATTGATTGAAGTAAGCAGAGCAGATATTATAACCGAGTACATAGTAGATTCTCAAGATCCCAGAAGGTTTATAAAACTTCCTATTAGTCCTTATTTAGACTTACTACAAGTTAGACCTTTAGAGTCGCAGATAGCTTTGATAAACGCTATAAATAATCCTAAGTACAGGTTTGTTTCCGCAGCAATTTCTAGACGTCAAGGAAAGACTTATATCGCAAATATAATAGGGCAGTTAGTTTCTTTAGTTCCTAACTCTCAGATTTTGATTATGTCCCCTAATTACTCTCTATCTCAGATTTCTTTTGATCTTCAAAGAAATTTAATTAAACACTTTGACTTAGAGGTAACTAAGGATAATGCTAAAGATAAAGTAATTGAACTTTCTAATGGCTCTACTGTGCGTATGGGTTCTGTTAATCAGGTAGACTCAGTAGTTGGTAGAAGCTATGACTTAATTATTTTTGATGAGGCTGCTCTTACTGATGGTCGAGACGCTTTTAATGTGGCTTTAAGACCTACTCTTGATAAGGATAATTCAAAGGCTTTATTTATTTCTACACCTCGTGGAAAGAGTAACTGGTTTGCAGAATTCTGGAATCGAGGGTTTTCAGAGGAGTTTTCAGAGTGGGCTTCCGTAAGGGCTACTTATAAAGACAATCCACGAATGTCAGAAAACGACATTGCTGAAGCTCGAAAGAGTATGAGTGAAGCAGAGTTTCGACAGGAATATGAAGCAGATTTTAATACTTATGAAGGACAAATTTGGGCTTTCGATGCTATAGAGTGTGTAGCTAACTTAGAAGACTTAGATACTTCTAAGATGGACGTTTTTGCGGGGCTGGATGTTGGATATAGAGATCCTACTGCATTTTGTGTAATTGGCTATGACTGGGATGAAGAAAGATATTACGTATTAGATGAGTATTTAAATTCTGAAAGGACAACAGAACAACATGCTAAAGAAATACAAAAGCTTGTGGATAAGTGGGATATTGATTTTATTTATATTGACTCTGCCGCTCAACAAACCAGATTCGATTTTGCCCAAAATTACGACATCTCTACTAACAACGCTAAAAAGTCCGTACTTGATGGAATTGCACATGTTGCCGCTATTGTAGATAACAATAATCTTATTATAGATCAGAAATGTATACAAACTCTTTCCTGTCTAGATCAATATCAATGGGATCCTAATCCGAATTTAGCGAGAGAAAAACCAAAGCATAATTATGCGTCTCATATGGCAGATGCTTTGAGATATGGACTTTATAGTTTTACCACTAGTTCAGTAAGCTTTTAAAAGGACCTACTGAAAAATAGTTGTTGACATGTCACCTCTGTTTGTATATAATTTCAGATAACTAGGATTAAAATGAAAGAACTTAAAAGAGACCCTGTTAAGTACGTTAGAGACAAAGCAAAAGCAGGGTACGAAAAAGATACCAAATGTTATATTTGTGGTACTGAAACTCAGCTGGACTTTCATCATTATTACAGTTTAGCGCCTTTACTCGATAAATTTGTAAAAGAAAGAAATTATCACTTAGAGGATATAAGGGACTTTAGGGAAGAGTTTATAAACGAACACTGGGAAGAAATGTATGATTTGACAGTAACTCTTTGTCATACTCATCACTTAAAACTTCACTCCATATATGGAAGAAATCCCCCCTTACATCAAGCTAAAAAGCAGATGCGTTGGGCAGAGCTACAAAGAGAGAAACATATAAATGGCTTGGTATAATTTTTGGAGGGGTTCCGATACTGAACAGGATTTAGATAAATTAAATCCCATTCAAGAATATTATCGAGGGAATGTAGAACCTTCTAGAGAGTTTACTTATAGCTACGAGAGAGCTTATGAAGACTTGGAGATCGTTAATCGAGCTGTTAACATGCTTGTTGATGATTGTTCCGAAGTTAATTACATTGTTCACCCTCAAACTAAAGGTGTTCCTGTTGTAAAAGGAAATAAAAGAAGTAAAATTGATCTTCTTTTAAATGTAGAACCTAACCCTTTTCAAGATATTTCCTCTTTTAGACGTAACTTATTTACGGACTACTTACTTGATGGAAATATTTTTGTATATTTTGATGGAGTTCATTTATACCATTTACCAGCACCAAAGATGACAGTGCATGCTTCCGAGTCAACTTATATCGATCATTATAGTTTTGACGGAGGCACTGGAGCTAACACACGGTTTAGCCCAAATGAGATTATCCACATTAAGGAAAACTCTTTCTACTCTACTTATAGAGGAGTATCAAGATTAAAGCCTGCATTAAGAACTATGGTTCTTATGCGAAATATGAGAGATTTTCAAGATAACTTTTTTAAGAATGGAGCTGTACCGGGATTAGTACTTAAAGCAAAGGATTCCTTATCAGAAAAAATTAAAGACAGGTTGATACTTGCATGGACTACGCGATATCAACCTCAATCAGGAGGTAAACGACCTCTTATATTAGATGGAGGCATGGAAGTAGACGAAATCTCTTCCACTAGTTTTAAAGAGTTAGATTTTCAAAATGCAATTAGTGAAAACGAAAAGATAATTCTAAAAGCTGTAGGGATCCCCCCTATTTTATTAGACTCCGGAAATAATGCAAATATTCGACCTAATATGAGGTTGTATTACTTAGAAACTGTAATGCCTATTGTACAGAAAATGACCTCTGGCTTAGAAAGATATTTTGGCTTTTGCATAAGAGAAGATATTAGTGAAATTCAATCTCTTCAGCCAGAGCTAAGAGACCAATCAGGTTATTATTCAACTTTAGTAAATTCTGGAATTATTACTGCAAATGAAGCACGAATTGCGATGAATTTTGAAGAAATAGATGGTTGTGGAGAAATAAGAATTCCAGCAAATATTGCAGGATCAGCAGCTAATCCCGCAGAAGGCGGAAGACCTACAGAAGAGGATGAAGTAGATGAGTAGTATTAAACAACGAAGAACTGCTGTAGAGCAGGTATATCAAGACATCAAAGATTATAAGCTTCCTAGAGGCATTTCATACCCTGCGTACCTACAAATAGTTGCACAACCCTTACGACCGCAGGGACTTAGAAAAACTTTTCGCAACTGGAGACGTATGACTCTAGCTGTACAAAAAGCGCATCCTGATTTATGGGATCATGAGTTAGCTGCGCCAGAACCAGTAGCACCTCCACCCGTCCCTGAGCCTGTAAAAGCAGACCCTCTGGAGGCTTTGAGAAAGTCAAGTGCTGCTGATGAACAAGCGGAGGAGCATAATGAATAAGGTTTTTAACCTTACATCCACATTTAAAGCCTTGTCGGAAGACGATGATGGTGTTCACATTTGTGGTATGGCGAGCACTAACCATGCAGATCGTGCCAACGATGTTATCGAAGCAGAAGCATGGACAAAGGGTGGGTTAGCGAATTTTGAGCAAAATCCCATCATTCTTTTCAATCATAATTATGATAAACCTATTGGCAGAGCCACAGGTTTAAAAGTTACAGAAAATGGGCTTGAGTTGAGAGCAAAAATTTCAAAATCCGCCCCTGATCATGTAGCTCAGTTAGTTAAAGAAGGTATCCTTGGAGCTTTTTCCGTTGGTTTTCGGGTCAAGGATGCTGATTATAATAAGGAAACCGACGGACTAAAGATTAAGGACGCTGAGTTGTTTGAAGTATCGGTAGTATCGGTACCTTGTAACCAAGCAGCTACTTTTTCGCTGGCGAAATCTTTTGATTCCCAAGAAGAATACGAAGATTTCAAAAAAACTTTCACAAGTGTCGATCTAGCCGGTCAGTGTCTGGCTAAGGATGAAGATTCATCGGTAGCTAGTCACACACCGGATGGAACCCAAGAGGTTCAAAAGGAGATCAAAATGTCGGAAGAGAATAAAACTCCCGAAATCGACTTGGCTGCTTTCGCGAAGCAAGTAGCAGATGAAACTGCTGCTAAAATCGCAATGCAACAAGCCGAACAGAAAGCAGCCGCAGAAAAGGCTGCTGTAGAAGCTGAAGAGAAGGCGCAGGCAGCTGCCGAAGCAAAAACTCAGCAAGAAGAAAAAGTAAAATCAGCAGTAGCTGTAGGCGTATCGTCAGGAGCAGAAGCTCTTATGCAAGACGTTGAAGCTAAGCTGAAAGAAAAAGATGCAAAGATTGATGAAGTTATCAAGCAATTTGCATCTCAATTAAGTGAGAAAGAGGAAGAAATCACGAAGATGCGCGAAAGCAAGCGAGTTTTTAGCGCTAATCGTACTTCTTCAGAAGATCTCTCACCTTTCGCAAAAGAATTGATGTATGGTCATATTCTTGGTGTAATGCTTAACAAAGGTTGGAATACCAGCTATGGTAAGAACGTATTGTCAAAGGCTGGCGTAACTTATCCTAATGATGGCGGTACTGAGCAAGCAGGCGATACGGAATTCCCTAACATTGCTACTACAGTATCACAGGCAATTGAAAAGGAAGTAATGAACGAGCTTCGTCTCGCACAGGCTTTCCGTCAAATTCAAATGCCCGCACGTACTATGGTAATGCCTATCCAGACGGATACTAACCTTGCATCATTCAGCAATGGTATTACTGCAGGTACTCCTACTTTGGAAAACCGTACGCAAGTTGCTGGTAATACGTATGAGCCTTCACAGGTTGTGTTGCAGGCACACCGTCTGATTTCACACACTCACCTTGACAACTACATTGAAGAAGAAATTCTTGTTTCTTTGATGCCAATGTTGATTGAGTCTATTGCTCGTTCACACGCTCGTGCAGTAGATAACATGATTCTTAATGGTGAAACTGGTAAGGTAAATGGCCTTGAGTTCTTTGCTACTGCCTCATCAGGTGGTTCAGTAGATCTTGACGGTGCTACTATTGCTACAGGTAACTCTGCTACATTAACTGCAGAATTGTTACTTGACGCTCGTAAGGACATGGGCAAGTATGGCTTGAACCCTTCAGATGTTACTTACGTAGTAAGCCAGAAGTACTACTATGACCTGATTGCAGATCCTGCGTTTGCTGACATTACTGACGTTGGTTCAGATGTTGCTACCAAGATCACAGGTTCTATTGGTGCTGTCTACGGCTCACCTGTACTTATCTCTGATAACTTTGAATCAGATGCAGCAGGTGGTTCAGTTGCTTATGCAGTAGCTAATCGCAACTACGCTATCCCACGTCTTCGTGGTGTAACCGTAGAACAAGACTATGAAGTTGGTAATCAGCGTCGAGTTGTTGTTGCAACCCAATCTTTGGGCTTTGCAGAACTCGTTGCCGATGCTGCTGGCGATCGTTCTTGTGTTAAGGTTGTTACCACTGCGTAACATTTCCTTTTTAAGCTCGGGGGACTCCGGTCCCCCAAGTTTTTACTAATTGGTTTATTATGGCAAATTTTATAACAATAGACGAATATAAAGCTTTAGAAGGCATCACCTCTGGAACTGAGGATGAGAAACTAGAGATATTAATTCCTTCTGTAAGTCAATTAGTAAAAACTTACTGCGCAAACAGTATTATCGATTTTTCGACGAGTGCAAAAACAGAGCTATTTACTGTAGACTATAATAGTCATATTTTGCAACTTACGGAATCTCCCTTAATCGCTATCACTAGCGTTAGAGTTAAGGAAAGTATTGGAAATAGTTTTGTAGCTTTAGCTTCTACAGACTATAATATAGATAAGAAAACTGATAGTGTTATTCGCATTAGCGGATCTAAATATAGAAATTGGCCTAAAGGCCCAGAGGCTGTGGAAGTAGTTTATACAGCAGGTTACACAACCACTCCTCTTGACTTAAAATTAGCGGTTGCTGATTTGGTTACTTACTACTTAAGAGATGAACATAAGCCTCGACAATCTTTATCCGGAGCTACAAGAGAGACAACAGAAAACGAGGTAAGAGTAGGCTTCCCAGCACATATTAGAAGAGTACTGGATTTATATAGACTTATTCTATGAGTCAAATTACCGTAAGAAAGCAAATTTCAGATAAGCTTTTAGAGTCACTTTCTTCTAGTAATAATGCAGTGGTAAGAAAAGCTTTAGAAACGGGAGGTCGTCCTCAAGTCATACAACTAAGGGATCTAGACTTTATAAGAAACACAGTAAATAAACTAATTAAAAACGAACAAATACCACAACTTAAAGTTAAATTAACTAATAAAAGATTAAAAAAAGCTAGAGAGTTTGCGGAAAATATGCAATCTCGCTGGGTAAAAAAACAAGGTCTTACAAACGTAACAGATACTATTGCATATAAGATGATGGCTACTAGAAGGCCTCCTATAGCTGCTGATATTAGATCAGGACAGAGTTTTATTGTAGGAAGTTTTAGAAGCTTAAGAACTCTTAAAAATAAAATAGTAAACATGGTCCTGGAAGAAGAGACTGAAGAAATACGAAAAATAGTAAGATCTAAGGTTCAAAGAGGTCACGGAGTAGAAGGAGGAGACGCTGTTTCTACTGTACAAATTGCAGAAGCAGCAGGGTTTGCGGCTTCAGAAGGAATAGATCTTTCTAAGACAAAAGGGTTGGAAGATTATTTAGAAGAACAATTTACAACTTATGATATTCCAAATATTGATAGACAAATAGAAATTGTACAAAATATTTTAGTAGAGTATCAGTCATTTATAAGCGCTTCTGGTAAGCTAACAGGAAATTACATACCAATCGTAAGTTTTCAAGACTGGTTTTCAAATGTAGGAATAGACTCTAGAACAGAAAGGCTCATTTTACAAGTAGTTAGAGAGTTTTTTGAGACCAAAATAACTGCAGACCAGCTTGTAAATATGGAAGGCTCGAAAAGTATAAAAGATAAGATTGAGTCTCACTTTGTAGAACAGCTTACTAAAGATTTAAAACTTGCTAAAACTACAAAAAGAACTAAAAAAACTACTTCTAGTGATAATAAGAAGAAGAAAGCTCCTAGTAAGTCCAATAAGACAAGACTATCAGGGGTAAATAAAACAGGACCTAGAAGCGCGGCCGCTTTTGCTACACCTAGAAAAGCTAAGTCAAAAACAAAAGGAAATACAGTAACTCTTCCTAAATTATTAGGAATTTTAAATCAAAGACTCCCTACAGTAGTAGCAAGGAACATGGGAGATCCTAGACTTAATTATAGGACGGGCAGATTTGCAAATTCTGTTAGAGCTGTAGGAGTAAATAGAACACAGGGAGGATTTCCTAGTATAGCTTATACCTATCAATTAAATCCTTACCAAACTTTTGAACAGGGGTTTGCTCAGGGAAGCCCAGATAGAGATCCTAGAAAGTTAATTGATTTATCTATTCGTGAAATAGCAGCTCAATTTGCGGTAGGAAGACTATATACTAGGAGACATTAATGACAAATAGGCTGTATACTACTAGAAGACAGTCTATTGTAACTGCTTTAGTTGAAAAGCTAAAAGGTATAAATGGCTCTGGGTCTTTTGTGAGTAATGTTTTTAACAATGTCTCTCCAAGACTTAAATTTTGGGATGAAGTAGAACAATTTCCTGCGGTACATTTAAATGCAGGATCAGAAACTAGAGAATACCAAGGAAGCGGTTATAAGGATAGGTTTCTCAGTATATCCATTAGGGTTTATGTTAGACAAGAGAATGCCGTAGACGCCTTGGACGCTTTGCTAGAAGATATAGAAACAGTTTTAGAGGATAACTCTAGAGTTGCTTATATCGATAAGCAGGGCAACACACAATATACTCATCAAATTAGTATTTTAAGTATAGATACTGATGAAGGAGTTTTGGAACCTTTAGGGGTAGCAGAGATGCTAATAGAGGTTCGATACTAGAAAATACTGGCAAGAGCAAAAGCTCACGACCAAGTCTTTTCAAGATAGCTTTAGGAGAAAACTACTATGGCAAATAATTTATATTTTAGCCGTGATACTAAACTCTTCGCGACATTTAAGAATGCAGCCGGTGTTGTTCAAGCAGCATGGGAGATTCCTATTTTAGAAGGTTTTAGTTTTTCACAAGGCAATGAAACCTCAGAGATTACTCTGAGTGAGATGGAATCATCTGCGGGTGTATCTCGTAGAGGTCGACGACTTTTTAATGATTCTCTTTCTCCGGCAGAATGGAGCTTTTCTACATATGTTCGGCCTTTTGAGGCTGTAACAGCACATACCGGTTATACCGAAGGAAACAATCATGCCGTAGAAGAAGTTTTATGGGCACAAATGGCTGGAGCTGACGACTATAATGCGGACGCATTTAGATCTGCAAAATTCAGTAATGCTGCTGTAACTGTTACAGACGGAACTGACTTAAATATTTCTTTTGCACAGTCAAATCGTGCAGTATTGCAACCTATGGATTTGTATTTTGTTCTTGAAACAAATTTAGCTAACCCTGTGGTTTATAAACTCGAAGATGCTGTAGTTAATGAAGCATCTGTAGACTTTGAAGTTGATGGTATTGCTACTATTGCTTGGTCTGGATTTGCTAAAGAAATCAAGGATTGGACTGCAAACACTGATGTTAGTACAGCATTTGTAACTGCTTCAGCAGGAAATATTCACTTAGAGTCAGACAATGATAACGCTTTCACTTATGATGATGGAAGCGCTGGTGTTGCTGCAAAAGACTACGCGGTTGGTAATACTGATAACTTTATTCGTAATCGTCTGTCTCAAGTATCTCTTACAGCTGCTGATGTAGTTACTTACCCAGGTGCATCTACTAATGGTGTTTATAATCTTACGCTTACAAATGCAAATATTACAGTTAGTAATAACATTGAGTATTTGGTACCAGCAGAGATTGGAAAAGTAAATATTCCTTTGGAAAACGTTACAGGTACTCGTACAGTTACAGGTAGTATGAGTTGCTATATTAACTATAATGATAGTGCCAACAGTGGTACTTCTACTGACTTGTTTAATGATATGAAAACCTCTGCTGCTTTAGATAAAGTTGTAAATGACTTTGCAGTTGTTCTTAAACTTGGAGGTGCCGCAGGCAAGCGTGTAGAATTTACTATGGCTGATGCCCATCTTGAAATCCCTACGCATAATATTGAAGATGTTATATCTTTTGATATTAACTTCCACGGTCTTGATAGTATTGATGCAGCTGAGGAAGTTGCTATCGCGTATTTCGGAGCATAATAACTGTTTCGTCTACCTTAAAGCGGGCTTCGGCCCGCTTTTTCTTTTCACCTTCCAAAAATAAATCTTGACTTTTTTCCTTCCTTCACCTATACTATATAAATACGCAGAACTAACAACCCCAAATTGTTAAAAGGATAATATATGAGTGATAAACCGGTGTCTCTTTCAAGTTTAATTACTGAAAGCAAGACTGTAGGTATTGATTTTCCAGGGTTTCCTGGATGTAGTGTGGAACTTTGCTACTTAGGTAAATCAGAACTACTAAAATTAAGAAAAAGATCTTTAAAAACAAATTGGGATAAAAAAACTCGTCAACCGCTAGAAGAGCTCGATGAAGATAAATTTATCCAGGAGTATAGCAAAGCGGTTATCAAAGGGTGGAAAGGACTGAAATATCGGTACCTAGAAGAGCTTCTTTTGGTAGATATTGCTGAACTTGACCCTGAAGGCGAACTTCCTTTTACACTGGAAAACGCAGAACTCCTCATGACTAACTCCAATGCTTTTGATACTTGGGTTACAGAAACTGTGAGTGAGTTGGAAAATTTTACTGGGAGCAAATAGATCGACTCCGAGATCTATTGGCTCGCTATGTAAGAGAATCGGATTCAAAGTTTGACTTAGATAAGTATTTGCTTGTCTGTGAACAATTGGGACAGGAACCTGATCCAACCAAAATGCCGCTCGACTCTTCTTCGTTCCCGGAGGAAGTCCAGGTGGCATTTTTTATGTTCTCTTTACTTACAGATAGATGGGATGGAATGTCTGGAAGCTATTTAGGAAAATCTTGGGAGGGAGTGGACTACTTCTTTAAGATATATGAAATTGAAGACCCTTCTACAATAGTATACATAATGAAGATGTATGAAGGAATAATTGTATCCCATAAAGCAGAAAAAGCAGAAGAAAAAAGAAAGGCAGACGAAAGAAGACAGAAGTCTTCGAGCGGTGGAAGCAAAACCTACACCCATAATGTAAGCGGCTAATGGCAAAAAATAAAGTAACTATTGACATTGAAGTCAATGGAAAAATGCAAAAAGCTACAGTTGGTGTTAATAAGCTCAAAAAAGCATTAAAAGGGGCAGAACAGCAGCAACAAAAGTATAATGCTAGTAATCGTGATGGCTATCGTGCACAGCAAGGTGTCGCCCAAAATACTTCAAATAGTACAAAAGCTTTTGCAAAACAAGCTGGACAGGTTCGTGGAATCGTACCAATTTACGCCACTTTTGCAGCAAATGTATTTGCAATTACCGCCGCTTTTGGAGCTCTTCGTAGAGCAGCCGCAGTAGAGCAATTAACGGCTAGTTTGGAAAGATTAGGAACTATTGCCGGCCGAAACTTGCCCGCATTAGCCAACGACCTGAGAGACATTACTAATAGTGCTATATCTACTGAACAAGCTCTTCGAGCAACTTCTGTAGCAGTCTCAGCAGGATTTTCCAGCAATCAACTTAAAGATTTAACTAAAGTGGCTAAAGGAGCATCTCTTGCCTTAGGCAGGGACATGGGAGATGCGCTAGATCGTTTAGTTCGTGGTACAGCGAAGTTAGAGCCTGAAATTCTAGACGAATTAGGTATTCTAGTAAGATTAGATGATGCAACTAGAGAGTACGCTGCTGCACTTGGTACTACTGCGGATAAATTAAGTCAGTTCCAACGACAACAAGCCTTTCTTAATGCTACTATTACACAAGGTATTTCAAAATACGATCAAATTGAAAAAGCTATTAATCCTAACGCTTACGATCAGCTCGCCGCCTCCTTTGATAATTTAACTAAAACAATTATAAACTTTGCCAATGTAGCAATAGTTCCTGTAGTTAAATTCTTTTCTAATAATGAGTTTGCTCTTTCAGGCGCATTAGTGCTCTTTGGATCAACTCTAGTAAAACAAGTAGTGCCTGCAATTGACGAAGTAATTCGCAGACAGCAAATGCTCGGTTCTGTAGCTCTTCAAATGTCCAGAAAAGAAGGGAAGAGAATTGCTACCGTTTATCAAAAAGGGTTTAATGCTGTTGCTAAAAGCGCTACTGATTTAGGGGACAAACTACCTAAAGCAGCAGCAGCGCTTATCCCTAAACTTAAAGAAGGAAGTCTTGGTTTAAAAGAACAAGCGAATCTAAATAGAAGTTTAGGCGTTGCTATAACTGCTAGAACAAAAGCAGCCTCAAAAGCAAGCGCTGCTGTCAAAAAAGATTTACAAGGCGAAATTGCCCTATTAAAGCAATTAAAACTTGAAATCGCAGGAGTAGAAACTGCAACCACACAAAGATTTGTTGCCAGCTCTAGAGGGGCTAGATTACAGGGGCAGTCGCGTTTACGAAAAAGAGCTGGAGCATACGGAGAGAAAGTCGACCAGGCGGGGGCTTTAGCAGGATTCGGCGTAGCATCAAGAGGTGCTGGAAAGCAATTTGGAGAAATAGATAAAGCAGCTAGAAAAGGAGCTAAAGGCTTTCAACTTTTTAGAGTTGGAGTTACTGCGGCTACTACTAGCTTAGGTCTTTTTGGTAGAGCTTTTTTAAATCTTATTCCCTTCGTAGGACAAGCACTCTTCTTTTTTTCACTCCTATCTCCTTTAATATCAAAAGTTTTTGGCAAGGGAATAGAAGGAAAGGCTTTAGATGAAGCAACAGAAAAAATGTCAAAGTTAGGCACAACAAGTGCTTACTTAAATAATAGGTTTAAAGAAAATACAGAAAGTTTTAATGCTTTAGTAGCTAGCTTTAAGGCTGCTTCTGGTGTATTTGATACCTTAGCTTCATCTTTTACTGATGTTGGAAATGCTTTAGATAAGAAAACAGTTGAGGAGATGACCAAAAACTACGAGAAACTTGCTGAAGCTAGAAAAACTCAAGACGGACAGAAAGGATCGGGCTTTAGTGCAACAAGCATCATGCTTGCAATGGGAGGCGGAATGCAGGCAAGTGAAGCTGCTAATCTACCAAACGAGCTTGTAGAGTCAGAAATAAAGAATACTAATGCCGCACTTGAGAAACAAAAGGCTCTCCTGGGTAAAATTTCTTTAGCCTCTGCTAAGACTTTGCAAGCGGTGTTTGAAGCTCAAACTAAAGGACTATCTTCGTTTATTGACACAGAGAAGAGGTCTAACGAGGTCACCGCATTAATTAATAAGAATACAACGAAGATAGACGGCAAGCAATTCGTTGATTACGTAAAAGTAGCTCAAGGTATTAGTAAAATATCAACAAATTATGCTGAGCTGGATCAAAACATTAAGGGAGCTTCTTCACAATTATCTAGATTTAATACAGAAGTTAATAAGATAACAGAGAAAGCAAGTACTCCCTTTTCTAATGTTATTAAACAATCTGAAGAAGTAGGAAAGAGTTTCGCTGCGGCATTCGCGGCTATTAGAAAAGAAAAAGGAGAAGGGTTTACAATAGATCTTTCTAGTGACGAAGTAAACACAGAATTTCCTGTTATTAAGCAAAGAATAGCTTTATTAGCAGAAGCTTTAAAGCTTAAGAAAGGGGAAATTAAAACTGCGAAGCAGCTAGAAGATGCTGAGATACTCTATAATACAGAACTCGAGAAGGCCAATGATATTCTTCGAGATAGAGGCGCCATTGTTAAAACGGAAGAAACAGCACTAAAAAAGATGGCAGCTTTACAGAATGTAAGTAAAGCTGCACAAGAAGTAATTTTCCAACAAGAAGAAAAAGTATTAGACGCCAAAATACTAGTATTAGAAAGTCAAAAGAAGTTAAATACTTTAGTAGGCGGAGAAGAAAAAGTAAAAGGAAGAAATCTTGCTATAGATAAAGAGATAGCTACATTGCGAGATAGTCAAAAAACTCAAGCCATGCAAACGCTTGAGCTAGCAAATGCTCAAATAGCAGCAGAACAAAGACAGCTAGATCTTTACCAAAGACAAGTAGCTCTTGGTGCACAAGAGATTTCTCAACAAGAAAGAAGAAATAAATTAGCAAATAGTAGAGTAGCCAGGCAAGAGAGCAATAATTCTCCCTTTGCTTTTTTAGGGGAAGAAGAGCGTGCTGCAAAAAGAGAATTAAAGCAAGCACAGGATATGAAAGCTCTAAGAGAGCAGCAAATAGAAGACGAAGAAGCCGCAAAACTCGCACAAGTTGAGATAGAATATAAGCTACTAGATGCAAAATATGCTTATTTGGCAGCAGAGTTAAGGACTACAGGCTTTAAGGCTGTACAAGAGGCTTCTTCCGCGAATAAAGATACAGACGGTGATGGAAGAGTCTCTTCTGGAGAGCAAAGTGCATACGACTCAGCACTTAAAGCTGCACAAGAAACACGAAAACAGTTAGATACTACAGCACAGGGTTTAGAGAATGCAAGTGCGTCATTAGACGGATTTAAAACTAGAGCACGAACGTTAATAGAAAACGACGCAATACTTAAAGTAGAAGAACTAGGAGAATCCATACTTAGTCTTCAAGATAAAGTAGAAGCTTTTTCTACCGAGTCAATGATTGCTGATGCGGCAGCAAGAACTTTTGCCAATGAATTTGGGTCAGCTTTTTCATCCGTTCTAGAAGGAGCTAAGTCTGTTAAAGACGCTTTTGCTGATTTAGCAACAAGTATTTTAAAAAGTATACAAAAAGTAATCTTCGATAAAATTACACAGAAGTTTGTAAACTTCTTATTTGGAGATTCAGAAAGCGGCGAAGGCGGCTTTTTTGGAAAGAGCAAGTCATCAGCGGCTGCTAGTACGGCTGCTAGTACGGCTGCTAGTACGGCTGGTACAGCAGCCTCAGCCTCTCCAACAGGCCCCGTAGGAGTTTTAGGGTCTTCAGCCATGAACCCAATGTATGTATGTGTTGTAGCTTGTCCAGATGGATCAATGGCTGCAATGGGCTCTCCCGCAGCTGCGGGGAGTACAGCTACGCCGGCAGCACTACCAGGCACGGAAGTTACTCCTGCTGATCAAGAAGAAAGTAAGAAAGGTTTGATAGAAGGAATAAAAAGCTTAGATACTACTACTCTTGCTACTGCATCAGCAGTGACAGGATTAGCGGCAGGAGTGCTTGGTAATACTAAAGCAGGACAAGCACTTGCAAAAGTAACTATGGCTTTACAACTAATAACTTTGGCAAGAACTGTTTTTGATAAATTTATGGGGCCTGCAAAAATAACGACTGAAATGAGCAACACCGCTGCTTTAATAGGATTAACTGGTGCTGTGATACTTAATACTAATGCGCTACTGGCATCATCACTGCTCCCATTCAGAAGTGGAGGAATTTCAACACCTGGAGGTAAGATGTCAGGGTACTCTAGTGGTGGCGTAGCAAAAGGAAGGGAAGCTGGATACCCCGTAATGCTTCATGGAACAGAAGCGGTAGTGCCTCTTCCGAATGGAAAATCTATTCCTGTTGAAATGGCTGGAACAGGCGGTGGCGGAATGCAAGAGAATAATGTAAGCGTAAATGTTGTAATGAACAACGATGGAAACACACAAAGTGATAGCAAGCAAGACAATCAAGAAATAGCAAGATTTGGAAAGAACATTGCCTCAGCAGTACAGGAAGAGATTAAGAAGCAGAAAAGATCAGGCGGAATGCTTAGTCCGTATGGAGTAGCCTAATGGCAGCATATTCAGTAACTATAAATGAAAGTGAAGTCTCAGGCAACACTAGTTTTGTCACTAATATTACGGACTCTGCTCTTTTAGAAAAGGTTTTTCCTGCCGCAGCAACTACTGCTGAAATTGTATTCGATAGAAACATCAGTCGACAATCAGAAAATAAAGTGCTTGTTGCAAGATTTGGAGATGGATACGAACAGCGAGTAGGAGATGGGATAAATATAAAACAACAATCTTTTACGGTCAGTTTTGCAAATAGACCATTATCTGAAATTACTGTTCTCGCGGCTTTTCTAGACAATAAAGCTGGAGATAGTTTTGATATTGTAGTAGGAGGTGAAACAATTAAAGTCGCCACAGAGCAATACAATATACAATATGTTCAAGATGAGATTCATACTCTTAGTACAACATTTAGAAGGGTTTACGAACCATGACAGATATTATAGATGCAGTCCAACTTCAAAGTGTAGGCGACTCTTTAATAGAATTGTTTGAGATAACTCTTAGAGATCAAGCAACTCCTATCGCTTATTTTACTTCAGGACTGGATGCTGATTCAAAAAATATTTATTTTCCTACCTCCGACGGTACTTCTTTGGAGGAGTATGTAGCTATTCCTATACATATGTCTGAAATTAAGACAGAAAGTGACGGACCTCAGAATAGGCCCATACTTTCAATGGCTAACTTAGTGACCTTAGGAAGAACTTTAGTAGACAATGATGACGGAGACTCTGATGAAACTACTTGGAGTGCTTTGCTAGAAGCAAATAATATTTATAAGGCAGAAGATGTTATAGGGGCAAGAGTAAAGTATAGAAGAACTCTATTAAAGAAAACATATAGAGAAACAGACGTAGCTGGGTGGAGTACAACTCTTCCGGAAGAGTTTCCTAGTTCTACTTATACAATAGACAGATTAAAAACTGAAAGTGCCATTGCTGTCTCTTACGAGCTAGCTTCTTCTTTTGACTTAGAAAATGTAAAACTTCCTAGTAGAGTAGTTGTAGGTAAATACTGCCCTTGGAAATATCAAGGAATAGCAATAGACGGAGCTGCTGGAGGTTCTGGCTGTACCTGGACAAATACTACTGATCAGGGAAGGTATTTTGATATTGATGATACTTTGATTACTGATGATATAAATACAATCTCAGCTTATAGCGCCGCTTCTGTCTATAGTATAGGAAATAAAGTTAAAACAACTACAGGGGGTTTTGTAAAAATTTGGGAATGTATTCGACCTTTATCTGCTTCTTTTGATGCCCCTCCTGAAACAAGTAGATCTTATTGGAAGAGACTAGATGTTTGTGGAAAGTTAATTTCCTCTTGTAAAGCACGATACCATTCAACTGGAGCATCTGAAAATAGAGACAGACCTCTCCCTTTTGGCGGTTTTCCAGGAACAAGAAAGTTTAGATGATCGAAGAAATACGGGAGCATTTTCAAAAAGAACTTCCAAGAGAGGGATGCGGCATAATAGGAGTAGTAAAAGGCGAAAAGAAATGGTTTCCCTGCAAAAATGTTGCAGACAATGACGAAGATTTTGTTATTTGTTCTAAAGATTATTTTAAAATTAAACAAACAGCAGATATTGTAGCAATTGTACATAGCCATCCGTACACAAGTAATGAGCCAAGTGAAGTAGATATAAATTATTGTAATTCTTTAGGGATACCTTATTATATATTTTCCTATCCCGACATGGAATTAAATATATTAGAACCTAAAACTAACTACACAGAACTTTATGGTAGAGAATATAAGTTTGGAGTAACCGACTGCTTCGAGGCAGCAAGAGATTATTTAGTATCAACTACTTCTTGGGACTTACCTAAAAGAGACGCTTTTGAAGATAATTGGTACAATAAAGAAGACTTAGATTATTTTTCTGAGGAAAATATGAACACTTGGGGCTTCTATAAAATAGATTCTCCTCAGAAAAATGATGTAATAATTTTTTCCGTAGATTGTTTAAAAAATAATCATATGGGCATATATATAAACGATGATATATTTTTTCATCACGCAATAAACAGACTGTCTTGTAGAGAGTCTATTTATCCTTTTTGGTCAAATTATATCACAGGTTTTTACAGGTATAAAAAACAATGTTAAGAAAAGTGCATTTAGACGGAGAATTAGCCGAAAAATACGGAAAAACGTTTACTATGGATGTAAATAATTTTCAGGATGCAGTAAAATTGTTTGACTGTAATTTTCCTGGGTTTCGAGAATATCTAGCAGAATGTGAGCAAAAGGGAATAGGCTTTTTGTGTCAAGTAGGGGATAATCCTCTTGAAGAAGAAAAAGAGCTTATTTTAAAGCTTGGAAAAGGAGATCTTTATATCTCGCCTAGACCCGCTGGATCTAAAGGCGCTTTAAAAATTATTGCAGCAGTTATTTTAGTTGCTTTAATTATTATTAACCCTGCAAGTTTATTTTATGTTGCAGGATCAGGACTAACAACAGCAGGACTTCTTGTTGCGGGTTTTGCAGCAAGTTTAGCTATTGCAGGGTTAGCTGAAATTATGGCCCCAGATCCTGCAACAGATGCAGGATACTCTCAAGATAATAGTTATTTATTTCAAGGAAGCGGTCAAACTATTATAGAAGGAGACCCTGTTCCTGTGTTATATGGCAATTTAAGAGTTCCCGGAAAATTAATTAGCTTTGATATAAGAAATCAAGGCTCTTACTATACAAATACAGGAGCTAATATAGCTTCTGGAATTGGGGCGGGAGGCACGGAAGCAACAGGAACATCAAAGATTGTTTCTTCTTCTGGTACACACATTAATCCTTTTGCTCCTGGTCAAACTATATTTACTAATAAGAGTGGAGTAAATACTGGCGGAGACACTGCCTTGCTGGTAGGAGAATAAAATGTACGATTTTGATCAAAATATTACTATAAATCCTGTAGTAGCCAGAAATAGTGCATACTCTACTCAGCAAAATATACAAATGGTTGAATCTATTTGTGAGGGCCCTATTCGTGGTTTGCAATATGGTGCTGCATCAGTATTCTTTAATAATGTAAGAGCTAAAGAAATTTCTGACTCCTACTTTTATGATAGTCAAAATACTATTGGATCTTGGAACGCTATTGGTAATATAACTTTTACTGGCAGTAGCAATGTTGGTACTGTAAGTAATACTATTCCTGTAGACTATAGAGGAACCTTCAACGATAAAAATTCTAGGTTCCTACAGCTTCCTGGGACAGCTGAATTTTCGGCAACAGTTTCCAACGTACAAATTGATTCTAATGGTTATCTTACGAAATGGACGTCTACACTTAGCAATGCTGCTTTTGACGGTACGTTTGGCAGTAATTATCTTAATGGAACAAATTTTACCCCTGAATTAGGGCAGCTCGTAGTTTTAAAACAAGAAGGTAATACTATCACAGGCTTTCTACTAGATAATGCGGATGGAACAGCATTATTTACGTTTTACGGAGCCCAAGAGCTTATTAATAGTTCTGCCTCCTTAACTGTCTCTTATTTCATGGTTTTTTCTATATCAGAAATTACTGGTACTACTGTTACAGTAGATAATCCTTCTAATGTAACAGCAGGAACGTATAACTATACTATTAGTGGTAGTTCCCAAGTAGACCCTCCAGCATCAGGAGATACTCCTAGTGATACTGACGATGACCCTGCTAAAACAAAGGGGTTTGATGTACAGCTACGAACTGGTAGTATTGTTCAAAATGAGATAGAGAGCTGGAATGGAGTAGGCGGGGGAGTGTCTATACCTTCCGATCAAGCTATTACAACTCCTACTTTAAAACAATTACAACAAACTGTAGCTACGGCCAATAGTATAACACTTAAAGCAACGGATAGGTACTTAGATGGGGGAAGTAACGCTGCTGATGGTAATTCAGCTGTAACTATAATTTCTCCTAATAATTGGACTTCTTCTAATACAATAAGAAAAGAAGCAAAAGAAATACGTTTTGAAATAAAATATGGCAGAATGCAGGCAGTTAATTCTAAAACTGGAGACAATCTTGCTAATACCGCAATATATGCAATGGATATTAGGTTCAAAACAGTTGTTGGGGGTTCTTGGGGTTCTTGGCAAAGTATTTATGGACAAGTTACTCATACTGCAAATTTTTCTGCGCCCCTATCTTGGCAGCATTATGTAAACTTAGAAGGATATAGAAAAAATAATAATTTTGTAGACTTTGAGATAAGAATTGCTAGATTAAGTCGTCATGTTGGAGCGGCTGTAACAAATCTTGGTGGAAACTATTCTGAAGGAGACCCAGATAAGTACAAGCAGGGAGATAGCGTATCTCAGGTACTAAATGTTACTGCTGAATTAAAAGATACTTTTTATTATCCCTTTACTGCACACGCAGGAATTTCCTTTAACTCTACTCAATTTAGCTCAGTTCCTAGAACAAGCTATGAGTTACAAGGGAAACTAGTTAAAATTCCTTCTGCTTATACTCCAAGGGAGTATAATGGCGGTGTTGCTAATTATGACCCTTTCTGGGATGGTACTTTTAAGGAAGAATTATTCTATACCGATAATCCTGCATGGGTTTTTTATGACATGCTTACTAATAAAAGATACGGTTTGGGCGAGCATCTTACAGAGTCGGATATTGATAAGTATGCTTTATATAGAATTTCTAGGTATTGTGATGAATTAGTAGATGATGGTAACGGTGGAACAGAGCCTAGATATCGAGCAAACATATTTTTTACAAAAGCCAGTGATGCCTACAAAGTACTTAAAGATATGGCCACAACTTTTGGTAGTATCTTGTACTGGATGGACGGGAAAATTAGCCCTATATTAGATGCACCAGGGGACCCAGTATATAACTTTACCAAAGGGAATGTTATAGACGGTAATTTTACATATCAAAGTACTGGAGACAAGACTAAAGCTAATCAAGTAGTTGTAACTTGGAATGATCCAGAGTTAAATTATGCCCCTAGCCCTTTAGTGCTAGAGGATAGAGATGCTATTCTTAAAGACGGTAAACTTCAATCAGTTAATGCCGTAGCTTTTGGAGCAACCTCCGAAGGGCAAGCTTTACGCTACGGTAGATGGAAGCTTTGGACAGCGCAAAATCAAACAGAGATTGTAACTTTTTCTACTGCGTTGGCGGGGTCATATTTAAGACCCGGGGACATTATTAATGTTCAAGATGCAGATAGATATGGGTCTATTCTAAGCGGAAGAGTTAAATCTGCAACTTCTAATACGATTACTATAGATCGTTCCATTGATTTAGGGGACGCTTTTTATGACTTAAATGTTTTGGTAACAGAGTCTGCCGCGTTTTTAAATTCTAATAGTGTTACTATAGTAGACGATTTAAGTGCTAGTCTCAACTATAATAGAGGCGACAAGATAAAAGAAGCCTGGGTAAAAGAGTCTGGGGTATGGTCCTACGTTGAGCTTAATACTTCTGAAAGAGCTTCTAATGCGTTTACAGAAACTGGAGATGGTGTAGGAGATCCGTTAAGCTTAAATTGGAAACCTTATACTCATGTACAAGAGTATAGAGTTTCAGAAGCTAATCAGACAGGAGTAACTGTACTAACTTTAACTAGTGGAACTTTTGAGGTTACTCCGACTTCTAGTAGCGTATGGGCATTAAAAGAAACTACTGAAAACCTTACTACGTTAGGCTCAGCAAAACAATACCGCATTCTTTCAGTAGGTCAGCAAGAAGAAAACACTTATCAGATTTCTGCAGCAGAGCACTATAATGAGAAATATACTGCTGTCGAAATTGATTATGCTTTAGGCTATGTACCAGATGAAATATATTTGCCAGAACCTAGAATTATTCCTCCTGTTAAAAGCGTAGCAGTAAGTAGGCAGTCTAGAGGAATCGGTGCTCCAGACAGTTTAAGAGTAGCTTGGCAAGCTCCTGACGATTTTTATGATATAGCAGGGTATCAAATATTTCATACTATAGAGGATGTTCCTAGTCCTATAACTGTAGACTCTCAACGAAAATTTTATGATTTTGATGGAATATCTGAAGGCTATAGAGTTTTTGTAGTTCGGGTTTTAAGTAGTAGAAATAATCTGTCTAAAGGTAAATATTGCAGATATGATTTAAGAGATACTTATAATGGAGAATCTCCTAGAATAGGGTATATTGTACGTGGCGCCAGCGCTACAAGCCCTCTTATAGTAAATCAAAGTGTTTCTGATACAGGTATTGTTAGATTTGAAAATAATGCTGTAGCGATAGCTCCTTCTCAAAATCCTGGCGATTCGGAAGATAACGACCCTACTAATGCTTTAACCTATAGTCAGGATTGTAAAGTACTTGAAGGATCCAGATATTTAACTACATCAAGTACTAGTAATGGTGTAAGTACGGGGTCTAAAACTTTTACTGTTGGGTCTGGCTTGCCATATGTTACAGATAAACCTGTTTTTATAAAGAGAACTGCAGATGGAAACACTAATTTAACAGGCACAGTAACTTCTTATACAGGGACAACTTTAGTAGTAGACATAACCTCTGTAAATGGAACAGGAACTTACACTGATTGGACAATCAATGCCTTAGGTTACTCCGATACTGATGTAGCATCTTTATTTATAGAAACAACTGATAGAGCTAGAAATAATTCAAAACCTGTTTTTCCTGTAGGATACTTATTCGTAGACTATGATAAATTTAATAGCGGTTCTGCCGATGCTATAAAGTTAATAACACGAAAACAGTTTGGTAAGTCAGGAACAGGTCAATATGCTTGGATTGATTTAAATCAATATGCTAATGATCCAGAAAGCGTTTGGACAAGTGTTACTGGTACT